>Ga0134126_10000020_pt1 | contig 228366 bp, 207 predicted proteins | sample KB31752_FD_96881 | JGI IMG/M metagenome (GOLD analysis project Ga0134126, IMG submission 96881) | Terrestrial soil microbial communities with excess Nitrogen fertilizer from Kellogg Biological Station, Michigan, USA - KB3-175-2 | ecosystem: Environmental > Terrestrial > Soil > Unclassified ...
CCTCACCAGGTTCACCGCTTCAAGCTTGAACTCCCGACTGAACGTCCGTCTCGTTCCCATTGACCACCTCCGGCTTCATCATCACACCCAAACCCAGTGTCTGTGAAACCGGCAGCAGCTCAGGATGCCAACCTGGGCCTGCTGCAACAAATGGGATGGCTAACGATTGCAACCGGGTTAGAAGCATTGCCAGCTCCTCTTGCCCTGAATAGGGCAGCCGCGCCTCCGCCTGATCTTGAGCTATGACCAACTCAGGAAACTCACTGGCGAGACCCGAAGGCGGATTTGCAACTGAAACGTGTTGTGGAAACACGAAGTTTACGAAGGGCTGCATGTGAGGTCTAACGCTTGAAGTAAGCGGCGGCGGAACGCCGTCCGCTTGACTGAATAGTTAGAGCGCAACGCCAAGTTGCTGTGCGCCCTGCCGGAACTGCTCGATTACGATGGCCGCAAGCCCACCAGTGCTGAAACTGCTGAGAGCATACACTTGCTCAGCCCGCTCATTGACGCTCGATTGTTGGCCGGTGCGAAAGCGCTCCGCGCGCCGTTGAACAGTGACTTTGGCCGGATCGTGTGGACCCACGGGTTGCGGACAAAAAACCCACACACGAACTAAACAGATGGACAGATCTTGTGGCCAACTACGCTCGAAGTTTGCGCCCCACAACAGATAGTGCTCTTTGTAGTTAGGCGAGCGCACGGAGCGATCAGTGAACGAAATGGAACACTGCGCTAGCTCGGGTTTAGCTTGAACAAGCAACGAATCAAGCTGCACCTCTGCGGCACGGAACGTTTGTTCTTGCTTAGTCGTGTCCATTGCGCGCTAACTACAAGTAGACCCCGGATCCGGGGTGTAACACGGGATATTCAGCTTCGCAGCGGGCGCTGTCAAATGGCATTTTCCTGTGGATCATGGGCTTGCCGGAGGCGGGCGCGTCGCGATTGGCTGAATGCTACGTTGCCTATTGCACAAAACGGGGTACTAAAGTTTTACGCCCTCGTTTCCGGGGTATAAAACCTAGCGATCCTGCAGGGTGTTTATCGCTGCGCCATTCGGCGAGCACCGAAGGGAAGTTGAGGCAACAGGAAGTTGCCGAAATCGTCATGTCCGAGCGCAATGGTTTTGGTGACTTTTGCCGAAACAAAAGTCACACGCTCGCGGCAGCGAGCGGAACCAAGGCAATCTTGCGATGAGTTCGCCACTGGATGCCGGCCTACGCCGGCATGACGACAGCGACTGGATGCCGGCCCCGGCCTTCGCCGGGGCAAGCTCTGCGCCGGCATGACGAAAGTGCGCCTCAGCCCGCGAGCCGTGCCTTCACCTTCTGCGACAGTGCACCGAAATCGGCGCGGCCGGCGGCGCGTTCCTTGAGTAGCGCCATGACCTTGCCCATGTCGCGCGCGGAGGTCGCGCCGGCGTCCGTGATGGCTTGCGCGATCAGCGCATCGATCTCGGCGTCGGACAATTGCGCCGGCAGGTAGGATTCGATCACGCCGATTTCGTAGCGTTCCTGCGCGGCGAGATCTTCGCGCTGTGCGGCTTCGTATTGCGTGACGGAATCGCGGCGCTGCTTCAGCATCTTCTCGAGCACGGCCAGCACCTGCGCGTCGTCGAGCTGGATGCGCTCGTCCACTTCGCGTTGCTTGATCGCGGCCTGCACCAGCCGGATCGTGCCCAGCTTCTGCTTGTCGCCGCCTTTCATGGCGGACTTCATGTCGTCGGAGAGGCGTGTCTTCAGGGCACTCATCTTTCATTCCCTCGAAACGAAAACAGCCGACATCCGAGGATGCCGGCTGTCGATCCGCAAAACCGTTGCCTCAGTACAGGCGTTCGCGCCGCGTCACTTCGCGCGACAGCCGGCGCAGGTGGCGCTTGACCGCCGCCGCGCGCTTGCGCTTGCGTTCCTGGGTCGGCTTTTCGTAGAACTCGCGCTTGCGGGTCTCGGCGAGCACGCCGGCCTTTTCGCAGGTGCGCTTGAAGCGACGCAGGGCGATTTCGAAGGGTTCGTTCTCGCGAACCTTGACGCTAGGCATATCGGCTCCACTTGCTAAACTGCCCGTCTCGAACGGGCGAGCCGCGAAGTATAGCGTGTCCCAGAACCCATTTTCAAAGAGGGATGCCTCAAAGCCGGTGCTGGGCATCGAATCCTCCTGCGACGAGACCGGGGTGGCGGTTTACCAGCCCGGGCGCGGCCTGCTGGCCCATGCCCTGTATTCCCAAGTGGACTTGCATGCCGAATACGGTGGAGTCGTGCCGGAGCTGGCCAGCCGCGATCATGTCCGCAAGCTGCTGCCGTTGCTGCACCAGACCCTGGACGAGGCCGGGCTGTCGATGCGCGACCTCGGCGGGGTGGCCTACACCTCCGGGCCGGGGCTGGTCGGGGCTTTGCTGGTCGGGGCTTCGCTGGCGCGCGCGCTGGCTTGGGCGCTGGAGATCCCGGCCATCGGCGTGCACCACATGGAAGGCCACCTTTTGGCGCCCTTGCTGGAGGAACCGGCCGCCGGCGCCGAACCGCTGGCACCGCCGTTCGTGGCGCTGCTGGTTTCCGGCGGCCATTCGATGCTGGTGGGCGTGAAGGCGATCGGCCGTTACGAGTTGCTGGGCGATACCCTCGACGACGCCGCCGGCGAGGCCTTCGACAAGACCGCCAAGCTGATGGGCCTGCCGTATCCGGGCGGTCCGGCGCTGGCGAAACTGGCGGAAAGCGGTCGGCCCGGCGCATTCAAGTTCTCGCGGCCGATGACCGACCGGCCCGGGCTGGATTTCAGTTTCTCCGGCCTGAAGACGCAGGTGCTGCTGGCGTGGCGCGATTCGGACCAGAGCGAACCAACCCGCGCCGACATCGCGCGCGGTTTCGAGGATGCGATCGTGGAGACATTGGCGATCAAGTGCCGGCGCGCGCTGAAGCACACCGGATACGAGCGGCTGGTGATCGCCGGCGGCGTCGGCGCCAACAAGCGCTTGCGCGCGGCACTGGCCGAAGCCGGCGAACGCGAGGGCTTCAAGACGTATTTCCCGCGCCTGGCGTTCTGCACCGACAACGGCGCGATGATCGCGCTGGCCGGCGCGTTGCGGCTGGCGGCCGGACAGTGCGAAGACGCATCGATCCGCGTGCGCCCGCGCTGGGATCTGCAATCGCTGCCGGAAGTGGGCTGACGCGCATGGACACCGTTTTCATCGAAGGCCTCACCGTCGAAACCGTCATCGGCATCTACGACTGGGAGCGGCGCATCCGCCAGCCGGTCGTGCTGGACATCGAAATGGCGTTCGACAACACGCGGCCCGCGGCCAGCGGGCGCATCGAGGACACGCTGGATTACAAGCGCGTGTCGAAACGCTTGATCGCCTTTGTCGAAGCCGCGGAATTCCAGTTGATCGAGACCTTGGCCGAGCGTTGCGCCGCGATCATCCGCGAGGAATTCGGTGTGGCGTGGTTGCGGCTGAAATTGTCCAAGCCCGGCGCGGTGCGCGGCGCCAAGGCCGTGGGAGTCACACTGGAGCGCGGGCGGGTCGGGACTTGACGCGAGATGCGTCGGATCGCATCCCGCGCCGACGAGCGCCCGGCCAGGGAGGGTCGGGCAGGCAGACCACGCAGGGACGCATGCTTGCGGGAGAATCGATGACGCGCGCTTACCTCAGCCTCGGCTCCAACGTCGAACCGGAATTGCACCTGCGTGCGGCGGTGCGGGCGCTGCGCGAACGCTTCGGTGCGCTGACGGTGTCGCCGGTTTACGAAAGTCCCGCGATCGGTTTCGATGGCGCGCCGTTCTGGAATCTCGCGGCGAGTCTCGAAAGCGATCTTGGCGTAGATGCCTTGAATCTATGGCTGCGCGCGCTGGAAGATCGCGAAGGCCGTCGCCGCGATGTTCCGCGCTATGCGGATCGCACGCTCGACATCGACGTCGTCGCATTCGGTATGCAGGCGCTGGATCGTCCGGAATGGCAACAAGCTTTCCTGCTCGCGCCGCTGGCGGACATCGAACCGCGATTGCCGGTGCCGGAAGGCGACGAAACCGCGGGCGATCGCTGGCGACGATTGCAGGATTCCGAAGGCGCCACGTCGCTGCGGCGGCTCGACATCGATCTGCTGGACTGAGTTACAACCCCGCTTCGCGCGCCGCCTGGTCCAGCCGCGCGCGCCGCGCCGGAACCTGCGTGCTTTGCGGCGCGGTGTCGATGAAGTCGATTTCGTGCGAGAACATCGCGATCGCGGTGCGCGCCACCTGGCGCGTGTCGAACCACGCATAGGTGCCCACGCCGGCCGCACCCACCAGCGGCAGCAGCCGCGACAATCCCGCGCCCAGCGCGCGCTGCGAGAGTTTGACGCCGATGCGGTCGGCGATATTGCGCAAGGCATGCGCGGTGGCGTGGCGGACGATGAAGCGTTCGCCCGCGCGCACCACGATGTCGCGCACGGCTTGCGCGGCGGTGTGCTTGAACAGGCAATACAACATCTGCTCGCGCGTCAGTGTGGACGATTGCCCGTAGGCCGCGGCGATGTCGGCCACCATCTTCGCCTGGATTTTCCAGATCGCCACCAGTTCCGGCAGCACCGTCACCCAGCCCAGCGGGCCCGGCGGCAGGGCCAGGGATGCGGAGGCGATGAACGCGCGCCGGCGCGCGGCGGAAGCGATCGCCTCGGCGCGCACGCGCGGAGACACCGATGGCGGCTCGACGCTGCGCGGGATCTCGCCCAGGAAGTTGAGGATCGCGCGGGAAATGCCGCGCGTGTCGCCGCGGGTGGTGGCGTCGTGGGAAACGAGGTTCATGGAAAGGATTCTTGGAAACGCAGAGGTGCAATCTTGCAGGAACTCTCGCCGGCCGACATGAAAATTGCGTCAAATCGCCAGCCCGCGACCGCCGTCCACGCGCAGGATCTGGCCGGTGACGAACGGCGCATCCCTGAGCAACCACAGCACCGCGCCAGCGATGTCCTGCGGCGAGCCTTGGCGTTTCAATGCGGTACGTTCGAGCAACCGGTCGCGGATTTCCGCTCCGATGGACTGGTCCGGCCACAATATATTGCCGGGCGCCACGCCATTGACCCGTACCTCCGGCGCGAGTTCCTGCGCCAGCGCCTGCGTTGCCATCGCCAGCGCGGCCTTGCTCATGCAATAAGCGCTGTAGTTCCGCAACGGATGCTGCGCGTAGATGTCGACGATGTTGACGATGCTGCCGCGCGATTGCCTGAGGTGCGGCGCCGCGGCTTGCGAGAGCAGCAGTGGCGCGCGCGCATTGATGGCGAACAGGCGATCGCATTCCGCCGCGTCGAGTGTGCCCAGCGGCGTCGGGTGAAACACCGCGGCGTTGTTCACCAGCGCATCCAGCCGCCCGAACCGCGCAACGGCCTGATCCACCAGGCCGGGCAGTGTTCCGCCATCGGCGAGATCGGCCTGCAGCACCAGCGTCGAATCCGTGCGGGTGGATTCCAGCTCCGCGATCAGCGCTTCGAGCTCGGCGCGCGAATCGCGATAGTGCAGCGCCACGTCGTAACCCGCGCCATGCAGCGCGCGCGCGATCACCGCGCCGACGCGCCGCGCCGCGCCGGTGACGAGGACCACGGGATTTTTCGTGCGTGCGTTCAAGCATTCACCCGTGCGCTATGCTGCTTGATTCATGCCGCCGTCGCAATCGCAGGATCGCCGTTGACCTTTGGACTGCCCGCGCCGGGAGCCGACGAACTCGCGCACTCGCAACGCCTGACGATGCTGCTGCGCGAGGAAATCGCGGCCACGGGCCCGATGCCGTTCTCGCGCTTCATGGAGCGCTGCCTTTACGCGCCGGGACTCGGTTACTACAGCGCGGGCAGCGCCAAGTTCGGCGCCTCCGGCGATTTCATCACCGCGCCGGAACTGGGCCCGTTGTTCGCGCGCTGCGTGGCACGCGCGCTGGCGCCGGCATTGCGCGCCTGCGGCGACGAGGCGGCGTGGTTCGAACTCGGCGGCGGCAGCGGCGCGTTCGCGCGCGACGCGATGCTGGAACTGCGCGCGCTGGGAGCGACGCCGTCGCGCTACCTGCTGCTAGAACCTTCCGCGGATCTGCGCGAGCGCCAGCGCGACAACCTGCGCGCGGACCTGCCGCCGGATTTGTTCGCGCGCGTGGAATGGCTGGAGCGGCCGCCGCAACGCGAATGGTCCGGCGCGCTGTTCGCCAACGAGGTGCTCGACGCCTTGCCGGCGACGCGCTTCGCGGTCGCGCACGGCGAAGTGTTCGAGGAACACGTGGCGCTGAACCAGGCGGCGGAGCCGCAACAGCCGTTCGTGCGCGTCGATCGTCCGGCCGATGCGCTGGTCGCCGGCGCCGTGCGGCACGTCCAATCCCGGCTCGGCGCATTCGCGGAAGGCTATCGTTCCGAAATATTGCCGCAATTGCCGTGGTGGCTCGAAGCGGTGACGCAAAGTCTGCAACGTGGCGCGATGCTGTTCGTGGATTACGGTTATCCGCGCCGCGAGTTCTACCTGCCGGAACGACGCGATGGCACGCTGGTCTGCCATTACCGCCATCGCGCGCATGCCGATCCGTTGTGGCATCCGGGCTTGCAGGACATCAGCGCTTTCGTGGATTTCACCGCGCTGGCGGAAGCGGGCGAAGCCTGCGGTTTCGAGCGGTGGTGCTATGCGGCGCAGACGCCGTTGCTCGCCGCAGCCGGCCTGGAAGCGGTCTTCGGCGAGGCCTATGCCGCCGCGCAAGACGAAACCACACGCTATGCGTTGTCGAACCAGGTGAAACGCCTGACGATGCCGGGCGAAATGGGCGAGCGCTTCCAGGCGATGCTGTTCGCGCGCGGACTGGATGGCGGCGCGTTATTTCCGGCGTTGATCGAGGCGGATCGTGGCGCGCGGTTGTGATCACGCGGGCCGCGGCAGCGCGGCGATCGCTGCGATTTGCGCGCGCCGCATCGCTTCGCCGATGGCCGGTCCCTGCATCCCTTGTGCGACGAACTCCCGTGCGTTGACGCCGGCCGCGGCGTCGCGCGCCGCGCGCAGGAAATCCGCCTGCGGATAGGCATCGTTTTCATGCTGCAGGCGGCCGCGCTTGTCCGCTTCGCAGGCGAGCAGGAAAGTCTGCAGGCGCGCGGGGCGTCGCAATGCATCCAGCGATTCCAGCAGCTCCAGCACGGTGGCGGGTTTCAGTTCCAGCGCGCGATGCGCCAGCAGGTGCTGCCTGCAGACGAGTTCCGCCAGCGACGCATGATCGGCCGGCACCTTCAGGCGCGCGCACAGCGCGCGCAACGGTTCCACGCCGCGGTGCTCGTGCGCGATATGGCGCGGCAGCACGGCGGCCGGCGTCAGCGCCTTGCCGAGGTCGTGCGTCAGCGCGCAAAAGCCGACCAGGTCATCGCCGGGCGCGAGTCGCGCAGCCTGGTCCAGCACCAGTTCCAGGTGCACGCCGCAATCGATTTCCGGATGATGTTGCGGGCTTTGCGGCACACCGTAGAGTGCGTCGACTTCCGGGAACAGCACGCGCAGGGCATCGCAGGCGCGTAGCGTGCGCAGGAACGTGGACGGGTTCGCTTCCGCCAGCGCCTTGCGTGTTTCCGCCCACACGCGTTCCGGCACCAGGTGCGCGACTTCGCCGTTGCGCACCATTTCGCGCATCAGCGCCAGCGTTTCGTCGGCGACGCGGAAGCCCAGCGGCGCAAAGCGCGCCATGAAGCGCGCGACGCGAAGCACGCGCACGGGATCTTCGACGAAGGCCGGCGACACGTGCCGCAGCACGCGCGATTCCAGGTCATTCGCGCCGTGGAACGGATCGACCAGCGCGCCGTGCTCGTCGCGCGCCATCGCGTTGATCGTGAGGTCGCGCCGCAGCAGGTCCTGCTCCAGCGTCACGGAAGGATCGCTGTCCACCACGAAACCGCGATATCCGCGACCCGACTTGCGTTCGGTGCGCGCGAGCGCATGTTCCTCCTTCGTTTGCGGATGCAGGAATACCGGGAAGTCGCGGCCGATCGGCTGGAAACCGCGCGCGAGCATGTCATCGGGCGTGGCGCCGACCACCACGAAGTCGCGGTCGCCGTGCGCGCGGCCCAGCAATTCGTCGCGCACCGCACCGCCGACCAGATAGATACGCATGCCGGCATTCTGCCATGCGGCGCCCGGCCGCTTCGGGCGACTGCCGCCCGGCACTTGCTCCTTCGTGAAGATTTGATTACAACGGCCCTGCGCTGGCACGGCCGGCGCGGGGAATCCGGCGGCTTGGGGAGAGACGTCGCATGAAATCGCTACGTGGTGCGCTGCCGGCGTTCGTCGCCGGCTTTTGCCTGTTGCTCGCAGGATTGCCTTCGATGGTTGCCGCGCAGGCGACCACGGGAGACCAGTCGGCATCGAGCCCGCCGTCGAACCAGAACGGCAATATCCAGCAATTGCAGGCCATCGAGGTGCTGGGTTCGCGCATCAAGACGGCCGCGGTGGTCGGCCAGACGCCGGTGCTGACCATCTCGTCCAAGGACATCGAGCAGTCCGGGCTGGCCTCCATCGGCGACGTGCTCCAGCAGCTCTCGGTGAGCGGTTCGGCGCTGAACACCAAGTTCAACTCGGCAGGCAACTTCGGATTCGCGCCCGATGGTTCCGGCGTCGGTTCCGGCTCAACCACGATCTCGCTGCGCAACCTCAACGCCAAGCGCACGCTGATCCTGGTCGACGGCCTGCGCTGGGTGAATGAATCCTCGGCATCCGGCGTTTCCGCCGCGGTCGACCTCAATACCATTCCGGCCAGCATCATCGACCACATCGACATCCTGACCGATGGCGCTTCCGCCCTGTACGGTTCGGACGCCATCGCCGGCGTCATCAACATCATCACCAAGAAATCCCAGGACGGCGCCGCGGCACACGTGTACTACGGCGACTATTCGTTGTCCGGTGGCAGCACCTGGAACGGCGACTTGTCCTTCGGCGGCAAAGGCGACCGCTACACCTTCTTCGTGGATGTCAGCCATTACAACCAGGACGGGATCAGCTCGTCGGTCTGGGATCGTTCCAGCCAGTGCGTGCCCGGCACGGGCTTGTCGAACTGCTCGTCGGCCACCCCGTACACCCGCGTGCTGTTCGACACGCCCGGCGGCACCGATTACGGCGGCCTGTGCCCCGGCGGCTTCTGCAGCATCACCGCCAATGGCGTCGCGGGTCCGAGCGGCGTGCAGGACTTCCCGGCCGGCTACCATCAATTCGGCACCGCCGACCGCTTCAATTACGCGCCGTACAACATGCTGCTGACGCCGTCCGAGCGCAGCGGCTTCTTCGCGCAGACCGACTACCGCATCAGCGACAACATCGACTGGTACATGCGCGGGTTGTACAACACGCGCAAGTCGGTCAACCAGGCGGCGCCGGAACCGATTTTCCTGGGCCAGGCGTTCTGTTTCCTGATCGACCGCTGCTACAACGTCGGCGTGGATGTCACCAATCCATACAATCCGTTCGGCTTCACTCTCGATCCCAGCAGCCCCGACATGGGCGTGGGGCGGCGGCCGATCGAAGGCGGCCCGCGCATCTTCTCCCAGAAGGTGGACACGCGTTACTTCGCCACCGGCCTGACCGGCAATTTCGACTGGGGCGACCGCCTCCTCAACTGGGACGTCAACTTCGCCAATGCGGACAACGACGCGACCCAGGAAGTCTCGGGCACCTACAATATCGCGAACATCCAGGAAGCGCTGGGACCGCTTTCGGTCTGCGAGGCCGATCCCGCCTGCGTGCCGCTGAACATCTTCGGCGGTCCCGGCACGATCACGCCGGACATGCTCAACTACATCCTGTTCCACGAGCATGACACCAGCCATCAGTCGCTGGGCCTGTTCACCGCGAATATTTCCGGCGACCTGGTCAAGATGCCGGCCGGCTGGCTGGACTTCGCGGCAGGCTACGAGCACCGCAATCTTTCCGGTGACTACCAGCCGGATTCGGTCATCGTGGCGGGCGATTCCAACGGCGTGCCGTCCAAGCCGACTTCGGGCGGCTACAACGTCAACGAGTTCTACGGCGAGTTGAACATCCCGCTGATCGCGGACATGGCGCTGGCCAAGCATCTGGACCTGGATGTCGCCACCCGTTATTCGGATTACTCGACATTCGGCGGCACCACCAACAGCAAGATCGGCTTCCACTGGCAGGTGAACGACGATCTCACCTTCCGCGGCACCTGGGGACAGGGTTTCCGCGCGCCATCCATCGGCGAGTTGTACGGCACGTTCTCGCGCTTCGACGCGACGCTGGTGGACCCCTGCAACCACGACAGCCCGATCGCCAGCCCGCAGGTCGCGGCCAATTGCGCGGCGTTGGGCGTGCCCGATCCCTCCACGTTCGAGCAGTTGAACCCGCAGATCTCGGTGCTCACCGGCGGCAATCCCGACCTGCAACCGGAGACGTCGCACAACACGTCGCTCGGCATGGTCTACAGTCCGGCGTGGGGCGACAACACTTCGTGGTCGAAGAAGCTCGATTTCGAGCTGACCTACTATCAAGTCACGATCAACAACGCGATCCAGGCCGAAGACGCCCAGACTTTGCTCAACGAATGTGCGGAAACGCTGAATCCATCGGCGTGCGACGTACAGTCGCGCAACGCCGCCGGTTATGTCGCGTTCCTCGACGACACGCTGGAGAACCTCGGCCGCGTGAAAACCAGCGGATTCGACATCGGCCTCAACTGGACCGGCAACGACACGTCCTGGGGCCGCTTCGGCGCGAGCTGGCAAAGTACCTACGTCAAGGACTACAGCATCGTCGACACGTCGACCGGATTGGCGCAACCCGATGGCGTCGGCATCGAAGTGCATGACAGCGGCGTGGCCAAGTGGCGCTCCACCGTGCGTCTGGACTGGTCGCTCCGCGACTGGTCGGCCTCGTGGTCGGTGCGTTATCTCTCCGGGCTCACCGAGGATTGCGCGGGCGCCGCGGGCTTCCCGGTTTGCACCAACCAGACCAGCCAGCCGCCCGAATTCCCGAACGGGTCGCATCATCTCGGCGCCACCGCCTACAACGATCTGCGCGTGTCGTGGGCGTTGCCGCTCAAGACCCCGCTGACGGTATCGGGCGGCATCAACAACATCTTCGGCCGCGATCCGCCGACCTGCCTGTCGTGCTCGCTCAACGGTTACGACGCCTCCAACTACGACCTGCCGGGACGCTTCTGGTACGTGGAAGCGAATCTCAAGTTCTAGACGCGGCGTTCGCGGCACGCACAAAAGGCCGGCGGAGCGATCCGCCGGCCTTGTTTCATGCGGGCCCCGGATCCTCGTACGAGTGTCGCGCGGTGTCGCGCTGGCTGGCGCGCGCGGCATCCAGGCGGCGCTCGCGCGCCGGCGCGAGCAGCAGTTCCGGCAGCACCGTGGCGAAGCGGCGCGGCAGGATGCCCAACTCCGCCAGGCCATCCTGCCTGCCGACCGCATCCAGTTTCAGCGACTTGAAGTTGTCGGACGAGAACGGCTTGCCCGGCACGAAATCGCAGATGCGCGCCTGCAGCCGCCCGAGCGCATCCGGCAGCGGCAGCACCGCGCGGCGCAGGTGCGCGGCATCGCGGATCATGCGCACGACCTGCACGAGCGTGTAGACGTCAGGCCCGTACAGCTCGTAATTGCGCGCGACGCATGCGGGATCGGCCAGCGTTCGCTGGATCGCCGCGCGGACATCGCCCACATAGACCGGGGCGATGCGCGCGTGCGGCCGCGCCAGCGGCAGTACCGGCAACCGCTGCAGCAGCGCATGGAAGCGCGACACCAGGCCGTCGCCGCGGCCGTACACGATGCCGGGCCGGAAGATCGTCCAGTCCAGTCCGGAGTTCTTCACGAGCGTTTCCGCTTCGCCGCGGGTCCTCAGGTATTTCGATGCATCGTTGCCGGCGTTGAGCGAACTCATTTGCAGCAGGCGTGCGATCCCGGCTTCGCGGCAGGCGGCGATCACGCTGGCGGTCAAGTCCACGTGCGCCTTGGCGAAGCGCGCACCGCCGGTTTCGTTGAGGATGCCGACCAGATTCAGCACCGCGTCGTGCCCGGCGAATTCGCGCGCCAGCGCCGCGCGCTCGTAGACATTCACGCTGACCATGCGCACCGCGGGCAGCACGCGCAGGGCGCGGTGCTTTTCGCGGTTGCGCGACAACAGGGTCATGCGGTGTCCTTCGGCCGCGAGCCGAGGCACCAGATGACTGCCGATGAAGCCGGTGCCGCCGAGGATCGCGATGCGCTGCGGTTTCATGGACGTGCGCTCAATGGTGGTTGCGTGGATCACCCGCGCTGGCCGCGGGTGCGGCGACAGTCGCGGCGCCCGCCGGAGCATTCGCGCGTTCCATGGGGCACGTCACCCGCTTGCGCGTGCCGCCGTTGCCGAAATCGTAGGGCGTGCCGATCGCCGGCAGCCGCGTGATCACCGGCAGCGCATCGCCGTGCAGGCGCCAGTCGTACATCGTGGTGAACGACAGCACGCGCGCCACGTATTCGCGCGTCTCCTGATACGGGATGGTCGCGATGAAGGCATCCGGTTCGAGCCCGCTGCGGGCGTCGATCCAGCGCTGCACCGGTACCGGGCCGGCGTTGTAGGCCGCGCTCGCCAGCCACGGGCTGCCGTCGAAGCGCAACGCCATGCCGGCGAGGTAACGCGTGCCCAGAGGAATGTTGATGTCCGGATCGTACAGGTCGCCGGCGTCGCCGTAGGGCAGTCCATTCTGGCGCGCGAGATCCGCGGCGGTACCCGGAAGCAATTGCATCAGGCCATAGGCATCGGCGGCGGAATGCGCATCCGTCTGCCACGCGCTCTCGGCGCGGATGATGGCGAAGGCCCACGCCGGATCGATGCCGGCCGTGCGCGCGGCATTCAGCACGTCGTCCTTGTCGGCCAGCGGGAAGCGCTGCTCGTACAAATGCAAATTGTCGTCGTTGCTGAACGCGAACACCGCGCGGTCGTACCAGCCGCGCTGCGTGGCGAGCCCTGCGGCGACGCGCTGATCCGGGGGCGATAGCGGCGTGAACGCGCGCGCCCATTCGCGCCGCGCCGGTTGCAGCATGCCCAGCGCGAAGAATTCGAACGCACGCGCGAAACCCGGCGTCGCCAGGATGCGTTGCTGGCCGGCCGGATCGTCCACCGGTTGCTCCGGACAGATGCGATACGACAGGCCAGCGCGATCCGCGGCGAGAAAGCCGTAATACGTCGCCTGCTGCGCCAGCGCCTTGTAACCGTCGCTCGCGTCCGCGGCATGTCCGAGTTTTTCGGCCACGCGCGCGGTCCAGTAACGCCACTCGTCGTGCTGCATTTCTTCCGGCGTCAGCGCGACCAGCGCGCTCTGCGCGGCGTTCCATTCGCGGTTGGCCAGCGCCACGCGCACGCGCCATTCGCGGGTGGCGTCGGTTTGCGCCGCCTGCGGCAATGCGGCGAGCTTCGCCAGCGCATCGTCGCTGAAATCGGTGGCGCCATAGAGTGCCAGCGCGTTGAGCGCGCGATCACGCTGGTCTTCATCGAACGCGAAACGCGCGAAAATTTTCTGCCATGTCGTTTGCGCCTGCTGGCTGTTGCGGCGTGCGTAGCGCGTCAAGGCGACCACCAGCGCGGTGCGCGTGCGTGCGTCGTCCGGCAATTGCGACGCTTGCGCCAGCAACGCGGACGGAGAACGCAGCGCCGTCGCGAAACGGCGTGCGGCGTCACGCTGCTCCGGCGGCAACCACGCCGCGGACTGCTCGATGGTCGCGGCGGCCTTGGCTTCCACGGCCCGCTGGATGCGATCCCACACGCGTTCCGGTGTCAACAGGCCCTGCGCGGCCGCGGCCTGCAACACCGGGACGCAGGCGGCAGGCAGGCTGGCTTCCTGCCACAACGTGGCGAGATCGCGCTGGAAATCCAGCGCACGGCCCTGCGCTAGTTGCGCCTGCAGCGCATCGCAATCGAGCGCGTCGCCCAATCCCGGCTGGTAGAACGAGAGAAAACCCGGCCAGTCGCGTTGCTGTGCGAGCAGGCGCAATTCGGCGCGACGCAGGTCGTCGGCGGGGATCAAGCCGGAATAGCGCGCGAGATACGCTTGCACCTGCGCGCGATCGGCCTGCGCGATGTCGCTCTGCAGCGCGGCGGCTTCCAGGTACGGGTACAGCGGATAGTCCTGCAGTCCGCGCGCCAGCGATTGCCAGTCCTGGCCCGCGGTGGCCGCGGCGTAGGCCGCGCGGAACGCCTCGCGCTGCGATGAGGGATCTGTCGTTTGCGCCGGTGTGGCGAGGCAGGGCAGCAGCAAGGCCATGCAGAGCAAAACGCGCAGCGGCTGCGCGATCTTGCGCTTGATGGAAGTCGGCGCCGCGTTCATCGACTCGATTGTAGTCGATGCACTCGCGCCGCTTGCAAACGCATGCGGCGCGGCACACGTGATCGCCGTGTTCGCGTCGTCAATCGTTGGCGGCTTGCAGCGTCGGCAGCGACGCCACGGCGGCAGCGGGCACGCGGATCTGCGCAGCCAGCGGCAGGTGATCGGAGAACGCGTCCGGCAGTGTCCACATGCGTTCGATCGCGATGTCGCGCGAAACCAGGATGTGGTCGATCGCGCGTTGCGGCCGCCAGCTCGGGAAGGTCGGGCGGTTTTCCAGCGGTTCCGCCAGCGCGGTGCGCGAGAACAGCACGCGCAGTTCGAGGCTGTCCGGATCGCAGTTCAGATCGCCCATCAGCACCGCGTGCGGATGACCGGCGAGCAGCTCGGCGATGAAGGCGAGCTGCCGCATCCGCGATTGCGGTCCCAGCGAAAGATGCGCCACCGCCACGGTCAATGCTTCGGCACCACTGCCGTAGCGCGCGATCAGCACGCCACGCCCGCCGATGCGGCCGGGCAGCGGATAATCCAGCACTTCGGTGGGCTGCAGGCGGCTGATCAGCCCGTTGGCGGAATGCGCCACCTTCGACACGCGCCGGTTCGGCTGGTGGCTCCAGAACGGCAGGCCGGAAGCTTCCGCCAGGTATTGCGTCTGGTTGAGGAAGCCGGAACGCATGCTGCCGGCGTCCGCTTCCTGCAGGCCGATCACGTCGAATTGCGCGATCTCGCGCGCCAGCTTGTCGAGGTTGTTGCGCTTGTGCGGTGCGGGCAGCACCGCGCTCCAGCTGCGGGTGACGTATTCGTGGTAACGGCCGACACTGGCGCCCGCGAGGATGTTGCAACTCAACAGGCGCAACGCGGCATTGTCCGTGGTGGCGGCTGGCGGGCTCACCGGCGCAAGCCTAGCAGCCCGCATGTGAACGCCAATGCGAAATCCATTCGCATCGATGCAAGCCGCACCGCGTTACCGCTTGCCCGCTTCACTCTCCGTCTTCTGCACCAGCCAGCCGCCGAGTTGCGCGAGTTGCGCATAGCTGCTGATGTCCGCGCTGCGATATTCGGCCACCACCGCGGCCGCGGGCGCGTCGCTCTGCAGGCGGCCCACCAGCAGCGTCGGCGTGGCGTCGATGCCCCAGCCCTGCTCGATCCTGGTGTCGGCGTCGATCTCCGCCTGCGTCTGCGGCGAATTGGCGGCATCGAGGAATTTCTGCCGGTCCACGCCATAGCCGGCGTAGAAATCCGCAAGATCCTGCAGCGAGTTGATCGGGTAATGCTGCATCATCGCCAGGAACAGCGCGTCGTGCGTGGATTCCAGCGCGCCGAGCCGACGCGCGGCGTAGAACGCCTGCGCATAGGGCTTCCAGTCGTCGTTGAACACCGCGGGCATGTAGCGCACCTGCACGTCCTTCGGCAATTGCGCGCGCAGCTTGGCGAAGAACGGCGCGAATTCCGCGCAATGCGGACAGGCATACGAGAACACTTCCACGATCACCACCGGGCCGGTCGCGGGTTGCGAAGCTGCCGCGATGCGCACGTACTGCTTGCCTTCGGTGAAATTGTTCGCGGCGGGCGAGGCCGCGCTCGCCGTCGGCGCAGGCGCGGAAACCGAGGCGCCGTCGGTTTCGTCATGCGCGGAGCAGGCCGCGGTCAGCAGCAGCCCGAGCGACAGCAGCACGCCGGGAATGACGCGACGCGCATTCATGGCTTCGCCGCTGATTCGCGCGTGACCAGATAAGAAACTATCTGGACCAACTGTTCGGGGCTGCCGGCGGAAATCAGGTCGACGCGCCACTTGCCGTTCACGATCATGGTCGGCGTGCCGGTGACCCCGTAAGCCTGCACCAACGCGTCAGCGCGCTTCATCTTGGTATTCACCGCGAACGAATCGGCGGTGGCGACGAAGTCCGCCGGTTTCACGCCGTACTGCGCGTAGAACCTGGCGATGTCGTTGATGTCCGGCAGCGGATTCTTCAGGCGGGCGGTGGCAGCGTCGTAGGTGGCCAGTGGGCCGCCCGGCGAGTGGATCGCCTTGAACACGGCGTCGTGCGTCTTGGCTTCCACGCCCAGCGCCTGCGCGGTGTAGAAGGCGCGCTGGAACACCGGGAAATCCTCGCCAGGATTGAACGACACCGGCAGGTAGTCCATGTAAGCGTTGGCCGGCAGCGACTTGGCGATGCGGTCGGCGTACGGCAGGAAGCGGAAGCACACCGGGCATGCGTAGGAAAACACTTCCGTGACTTCCACCTTGCCCGGCGTGGCGACCGGCTGCGGCGTGTCGATGCGGAAATAATTCTTGCCTTCCACCCATTGCGTGGCGCCGCCCGGCGCCTGCGCGAAGGCGGTGCCGGCAAGGGCGAGGGCGGCGAAGAAAAGCACGGCGCGTCGGATCATCGCGAGCTACTCCCGGATCGGAAACCTGGATGCGCGCAGTTTCCCGCTGCGCGGCTGAACGGCGGTTGCGTCACTTCCGACCACGCCCGCCGTGGAATGTTCTCGGCGCGAAACGCGCGTGCGTCCGCGACGCGGGATCAATGCTGGCCGGTGCTGCCCGCCGCCGCCGGTGCCGTACCGGCCGCTGCGGACGTGGCGGCAGGCGCCGGCGCTTCCGGGCCGCCGACCTGTTCGCCCGGTTGCGCGGTGTGCAGGCCTTCCACGTAGCTCGCCACCGCTTCAATGTCGGATTTGCTCAGGCGCTGCGCGATCACAGGCATGATCTGCGCGTGCGCTTCGCTGCCCCAGGTCGTGCCGTCGTGCCATGCCTGCAGGGTCTTCTGCACGTAGTCGGCATGTTGCCCGGCGAGTTGCGGATACATCGCGCCGGGGTTGCCGTGGCCGTCCGGACCGTGGCAGGCCATGCACGCGGGAATGCCGCGCGCGGGATCGCCCTCGCGATAAAGCTTGCCGCCCGCGACCGCGAGGCTCTGGTCGGACACGCCGGCGATGGATTGCTTGCTGGCGAAGTACGCGCCGATGTCGTGCATGTCCTGCACCGAAAGCGGCGCGGCCATGCCCTGCATGATCGAATTGACGCGCTCGCCGCTCTTGAAGCTCATCAGCTGGTGGACGATGTACTGCTCGTTCTCGCCAGCCAGCTTGGGATATTGCGGATCGGTGGAATTGCCGTCCATGCCGTGGCACGCGCCGCAGGCTGCGGCCTTGCCCTGGCCGGCGGTGGCGTCGCCGGGCTTCGCCGCGACGGTTTCCATCGACGCCATCATGTGCGCGGCATCGGCGGGGGCGGCCGGCGCTGGCACCGCGGAGCTGGCGGCGGCAGGCGCCGTCGTCGCGGGCTTGGCGGCCGCCGTCGCGGACGCGGGGTGTTTCGCGGAAGTGTGTTGCGCGGACGCCGTGGTGGCGAAGGCGAGCACGGCGAGGAAGGCAAGCGGTTGCCGGAAACGCATACAATCGATCTCCCGCGAAGAACGGATGCCGGCTGCGGCCGGCCGCAAATCGCGGAATTATCCCTGCACGCCGAAAGGCGGTCAAACCTTGTCCCGGCCATGGACTGGCCGGGAGCCAGACACAGGGATGTGAAAACACTTCGATTGTCACGTCCATTGCCGGAAACCGATGCAACAAGCAGCCGACAATCCCCTGCGTGGTGCGCGTTTCGTGCTGGCGGCGCACGAGCCGCGCCAGCTGCCCGCCGATGCCGGCGCGGAAATCGCCTTCGCGGGTGTCTCCAACGCGGGCAAGTCCAGCGCGCTCAACGCACTGGCGGGGCAGGCGGCCCTGGCGCGCACCTCGCGCACGCCGGGCCGCACCCAGCAGATCGTGGTCTTCGAGCTGCCGTCCGGCGCGCGCCTGGTGGACCTGCCCGGTTATGGCTACGCCAAGGTGCCCGAGGCCCTGCGCGAACACTGGCGCGGCGCGATCGACGAATACCTGCGCAAGCGCCGCAGCCTGCGCGGGCTGGTGCTGATCGCCGACGTGCGCCACGCGCTAAAGGATTACGACCGGCAGATGCTGGCCTTCTGCGCGGCCGTCACGCTGCCGTGCGTGGTGTTGCTGAGCAAGGCCGACAAGCTGTCGCGCGCGCAGGCGCTGGCGGCGCAGCGCAAGGTGCAGCGCGAAATCGACGATGAGGCATGGAACGCGGCCACGCTGCTGTTTTCGGCCACCGCGGGCAGCGGCGTGGAGCAGGCGCGCGGCGCGGCGATGGCCTTGCTGGATGCGCCGCGCGGCTGATTGCAAAGGGCCACGCGCGGCCCCATTGTGCGCGGACTGACCGCCGAGGAATCGCGCATGTCCGGCCCCAGCCACGTCGAAAAGACGCCCATCGAGCATCGTTCGCAACTGGTCGACTACCTCGCCAGCGGCGGCAAGCCGGCGGAGCAATGGCGCATCGGCACCGAGCACGAGAAGTTCGTGTTCCGCATCGACGACCTGCGTCCGCCGGCCTACGAAGGCGAACGCGGCATCCGCGCGCTGCTGGAAGGCATGGCGCATCGCGGCTGGGAGCTGGTGCGCGAACACGACCTGCCGATCGCGCTGGCGCGCGGGATGGCTTCGGTCACGCTGGAACCGGCCGGGCAACTGGAGCTCTCCGGCGCGCCCGTTCCCACCATCCACGACACCTGCTGCGAAGTGCAGGAACACCTGCAGGACGTGCGCGAGGTGTCGCAGAAACTCGGGCTCGGCATCCTCGGCATGGGCTTCCAGCCCAAGTGGCGCCGCGACGAAATGCCGTGGATGCCCAAGGGCCGCTACAAGATCATGCGCGAATACATGCCCAAGGTCGGCTCGCTCGGGCTGGACATGATGACGCGCACCTGCACCGTGCAAGTCAACCTCGACTTTGCCAACGAAGCGGACATGGTGAAGAAGTTCCGCGTGTCGCTGGCGCTGCAACCGGTCGCCACCGCGCTGTTCGCCGATTCGCCGTTCACCGAAGGCAAGCCCAACGGCTATCTCAGCTATCGCTCGCACATCTGGGAAGACACCGACGCGGACCGCACCGGCATGCTGGATTTCGTGTTCGCCGACGGCTTCGGTTTCGAGCGCTACGTCGATTACCTGCTGGACGTGCCGATGTACTTCGTCTATCGCAAGGGCGAATACATCGACGCGGCCGGCCTGTCGTTCCGCGATTTCCTCGCCGGCAAGCTTTCCGTGCTGCCGGGCGAGAAGCCGACGCTGCGCGACTGGTCCGACCACATGACCACCGCGTTTCCGGAAGTGCGGCTGAAGAAATACCTGGAAATGCGCGGCGCCGACGGCGGCCCGTGGAACCGCCTGTGCGCGCTGCCCGCGTTCTGGGTCGGGCTGCTTTACGACAGCGAAGCGCTGGATGCCGCGTGGGACCTGGTGAAGGACTTCACGATGGAAGAACGCAACGCGCTGCGCGACGGCGTGCCGAAGCACGCATTGAAACTGCCGTTCCGCGGCGCGAGCGTGCGCGAGCTTGCGCTGGAAGCGTTGAAGATCGCCGGCAACGGCCTCAGGCGCCGCGCGCGCCTCAACGTCAACGGCGTCGATGAAACCATGTTCCTGCATCCCCTGGTCGAATTCGCCGAAGCCAACCAGACGCCGGCCGAACGCAAGCTGGAACTTTTTTACGGCCTGTGGCAGGAAAGCGTGGACCCGGTGTTCCGCGAATTCGCGTATTGATAGCCCAACGAGATCAGCCGATAGTCGGATTACAGATCAGGCGCGATTTTCCTGCCACCAGTCAGTGAAACGATCGGAGATGGCAGCGATTTCATCGTCCAGAAACTTGTTGCCATCCTCATCCACAATCTGGCGACCATCTGGGTGACGCAAGAAGATGGGGTTCCCTCGCTTATCGATACCAGCCGTGTGCGGCGACGACATAAAGACCATGTGATTCCGATCCATGATACCGGCATCGGCTTGCTTGAGTTCTGCGGTGGTAAATTTCTGAACGAGGAGGACGCTCGGATTATTCACGCCTCCGCTCACCGCGAAAGTTTCCTTCGGCAGATCGATAGACCCGATTAAACGCCCTCTGCGTAATACCCAAGAGCGGATGAACTGAAGGCTGGGATTGTTCAAGATGCCATCCGGCAGAACGATACCCAGAATCCCACCCTCTTTCAGGAAGGTCATGGCTGTCTCGACGAAGAGCTGCTCAGCCGGGAGCGCCATGCGTGGCGTCCGCGCCTCCCATTTTCTAAGCTCATACCTATCGAGAACATGCGCATCATCAATGATTACTTCCGCACCAAATGGCGGATTGGTCAGAACGACGTCGACTTTGCCAAAAGGAACTTTCCTGCGCGCATCCTCTGTCCATTCGCTCGGTGAACGTGTTGAATCCACACGAAAGACGTTCGTTGAACCATCTCCATGCATCACCAAGTTCATTTGGGCGGTCCGCACCAAGAACGGATTGATGTCGAGCCCGAAGAGGCTGCGAGCGCAGGTATTGCGGATACGTTCCCTAATCCGACCCTCGATATTCTTAGTGCCGCGCGCAATTTCCTGCTCGCGGAGAACATGGCGAAGATTGTCGATCCAAGAAACAAGGAAGCCGCCAGTTCCGCAACAACAATCCAGAACTTTCAGGCTGGTTAATTGATCCTGGCTAAACATTGCTTGGATCATCTTCACGGTCATGTCGCAGACGTTACGCGGAGTGAAATACTCTCCGCGATCCCCGCGCAAATTCTGCCCCACTAGTTCCTCGTAGGCGGCGCCTTTTACATCTGTTTCGGTGTCGGTGAGTGAAATGTATTGCATTTCCGACACGACATAGGCGAGAACATGAGGCTCCAGCTTAATGTGCTCATCTTCCTCGAAGATGTAGGGGAAGCGTTTTTTTACCTCTTCAAAAAGTGGTTCAATCCGGTCTTCTTTCAAGCGGCGACGCCCGCTTTCTGACCGCTGCTCTTTGGGGTCAACCGCAAAGTTGAGTTCGAGGCCGCTTTCATCCTCGTCATACATTTTGCAGAAAATCAACTTTAGCATCTCGTGGAATGCTTCAGCCTTCTGCTGACCACCATTAACATGGATGTAGTTATGGCAGCGTCGGAATACCGAAGTTAGGTCGTGTACGACCTGCAAATCTTTTCTCTCAGGGCGACGTGGCCTATCTTCTCCCGCGCGCGGAATATCGGTAACAACCGACATCTCACCACTGGTTAGCTTTTCGAAAGCCTTACGCTCCGCGCCCACCCATAAACCAAAGCGGCACGAGGAGCTAGCCGCCATATAGCTCTTGAGTTGCTCTTCCCCGAGATTTTTGTCAGCCGCTTTGATTTCGTATCGTTTGGCTTCAACGATAATGATCGCGTTTTCCTGAATATGAGAGGCGCCAGTCCGGAAAATGACTATATCCGCACGCTTCTTGGCACGGCCCATGACGATCTGAAATTCAAGACTTATATCAGCCTTTGCATATCCATATTCTTCGACAAGACTGCGCACCCATCGCTGGCGAACATTCTCTTCAGGGGTGTCTTTGCGAAGTTTGCCGGTCAAATAGCAACGGAGGCTGCCCGGGGGGACCAAGTATGTGACATTATCTTCTGACATCTTTAGCGCCGTTTTAGCTTTTGTTCAATGTCATCGGCAATCTCCGATATCTGTGCGATTGCACGTTCCCGTTGTCGTAGTGCATCCATCATGTGCTTGTGGATTTCCTTCACTTGCTCCGGAGGCAATTCCGGCACTAATACGCCGCCGACTTGATGGTGTGTGACATGGTCAATCTGGCCGCCATGGGTGTGTCCTAGGATCTGCTTCTGCGCCACTGGAGACGAAAGATAAGCATGTAGAAAGCCGACCGACACGCCTGCATGCGGGACAATACGGATGAGGTCATGAGTAGCGACCCACTTATCTATCCGCTCGGTTACATAAAAGAGCCTGCCGATCGTTCCCGAACAGGTGAGGAGCAGCCAACCTTCATGAATGACAAGTTCGTTGATGTCGGTCTTTGTTTCGTGCGAAAGGAACCGCTCATCAGCAACACCTATGCTGTTGAGGCTCATGAGGTCGGTCGCGTTGATATAGCGGATGCCATGCTTCGCATCCTTGGCCCAAATGCGCGCGAACTGGCCGGGTAGTAAAACATCGGCAAGGTCAGCGAGGCGCTTTAGCGGATAGCCCGACTTTCGAAGCTGTTGTAGAGCGTTCGCGGTTTCGCGGTCGTAATGCGTTGCATCCAACCGTAAATTCGGGTTGTCGTAAATATCCTGCAGAGGCACTGACCACGTTTCGACCGCTGCACGGTTTTTTACGAGCGTGTTTTTTTGCTTTGCCCTGGCGGCATCATCCTTTGCAATACCGCGCTGGTACGCAGGTGCGGCGTCGGCAACTTTACTGAGCGCAGCGAAATCGTCTTTCATACCGTCCGTTCTTGGAGTGCATCGTTCTACTGTGGGTGATCACTTTCTTCAGATCGTGACCTTTCTTCATCGCATAGATGTTCGGACCGTGGTCGCGTCAATCTGGGAGGATACAACTAAAGCTTAGTTCCGCACGATACCAACCGCCCCCATCACCTTCCGCCGGTCTTTGTCAATCGGCAATCAACCATTGCCCGACGCTGCTTGTTGCATGTTCGGCTGCAAACAAAAAGCCCCGCGGCGTGGCCGCGGGGCTGCGAAGCACATCAAGTGGCGGTCATTCGCTCAGGGGTGGTTGACGCACAGCGTGTAGTTCCCGCCGAGGCCGTTCGTCCCGGCTTGCGCTACCCACTTGTAGATTCCCGCCGGCCCTTGTTGGTGGATTTCGTTGCTGGCATCCGCGCCGATCAGTTGCGCGTCATGTCCCGGTATCTTCGCCAGCGCGAAGAGCTTGAACCCGGCCGGCGAAATCAGGATGCCGTTTTCCATGCCCGCGAGAGCTTTGTAACTTGGGGAACTTCCGCGTCCGCCGGGAACGAGGCTGCCGGAGTAGGCCGCATAGCCATCAGGGCAAGTCGCACTGAGCGTGCCGTCGCCATTGAGGTTCTGCGCCAGGATATTCCCCGAGTTCGTACCGATGTCTTCCCAGGTGGCGATCGCCCTGTCGTTCGGCAGGATGGTGGCGACCAGGCGGAATTTCTGCGCCGGCGTCGAAGACACGCTGACGATGCCGGGGTTCCACAGGTAATTCCCGTTCGTATCCAGGCGGGCCGCATGCACCTGATCCTGGCCGAAGCCCACGCCGCCGCTGTAGAAAACGATCGCGCCCGCATCGCTGGTGGCGACGGTGTCCGTGAGATACGAAGCATTCGTCGTCTTCGGCACGATGGTCTTGCCGGACGTGCCCCACGCGAGATTGCCGCTGGCATCGACACGCTGGCCCGAGACGCCCACGTTGCCCTGCGTCGCCGCATCCGCCTCGGTCCAGAACGCGAAGATATCCTTGGTCGCGGAGTCGTAGGCCGCGCTCGGCTCGACCTGGATGTCGCCCGCCACGTTCGCCACCAGCACGCCGTTGTGCGGGAACATTTCCAACCCGCTGGACGAGAGATGCTGCACGTGGCTCTGCAGTTTGGTGTTGTCATACCACGCGAACACGGCGCCGCCCGAACCGTCCGGGATGAACGTCGGGAAATTGCCGAACTGCAGCGAGCCGCCGTCGTAAACGGCCGTTGTCCACTGCGATACACCCGAGGTGTCGAGCTTCTGCGCAAGCAGGTGCGAGGGGCTGGAGAACCCCTTCGAACTCACGTAGGAAACGATCGCCGAGCCGCTGTCGGTCCCGTGCAGGTCGCTCACGGTAAGCGAAGCGCCGCCTGGATCGGAAATCTGGATGTTCGGATTCCAGAGCTGGTTTCCATCCGCATCGAGACGCACGAATTCCATGTCCGCGTTATCGGTCCAGCCGACCACGACATCGCCGTCGGAGGTCGCCGTGATCTTGGGGTCGGCGAGGAAGTCGGCGGTGTTGCCGAACTGGATGCCGCTCGCGCCCCACATCAGCGTTCCATCGGGGGCGATCTTCTGGGCTTCCATCTTGATGTTGTTTCCGCTCGTATCCGAGATGTTGAAAGCCAGCAAGGCATTGCCGTTTGCATCCACGTCGAGGCCGTAGTCCTGCGTCGAGCTGAAATACCTCTTGGCAACCAGCACGCCGTTGGCGCCGAGCATCTTGTTGCCGACCGAATCCAGCCGCTGGATCCGCACGCTGTAGCCGCCCGTGCTGTCGTCGAACCAACTGATCCAGCAGCCGCCGTCGGCGGTCGGCAGGATTTTGGGCTGTGCCTGTTCGCCGAATTTGCCGTTGCCGACGACGAGATTCGACGCGGCGTTATCCGACCACGACGCCAGAACCGGAGTTGCCGCCATCGCAACAGCCGCAGCCAACCCCACGATCACAAATGAATGCGTTCGCATGAATATTTGCTCCTCACCTGAAGTTGAAGTCGATAAAACGCGCGCGTGAGACAGCGCGGGCCCGTATGCCACCGATGATGAAATCCCCGAATAACCTTCCGAGTCTGTTCCTTCGGTGCGATCTGTGTCAATCGACGGCACATGCTCGACAGTACGGATGCCTTGGACGGATCTTTTTCCGCCCCATGGCCGACGATTCGTCAAAACAAAAAAAGGCCCGCCGAAGCGGGCCTTTCGTTTTGCATCGCCGGCAGCGGCAAGCCGCTGCGGTCGGGTCAACGCGGCACGACTGTTATTTGCCCTCCAGACCGCGATCTTTCTTCATCGCGTCGATGTCCGGGTCGCGGCCGCGCCAGTCCTTGTACATCTTCGCGAGGTCTTCGGTATTGCCGCGCGAGATGACCATCTCGCGGAAGCGGTCGCCGTTGGCGCGGGTCAGGCCGCCGTGTTCCTGGAACCAGCCGAAGGCATCGTCGGCCAGCATCTGCGTCCACAGGTAGGCGTAGTAACCGGCGGCGTAGCCGTTGCCCCAGATGTGCAGGAAGTAGCTGCTGCGGTAGCGCGGCGGCACGTAGGAGAGGTCGGTGTGGTTGTCCTTCAGCGCCTTGGCCTCGAACGCATCGACATCGGTCACCTGCGGCGTGTTGGCCGAGAGGGTATGCCAGGACATGTCGAGCAATGCGGCGGACAACAGCTCGGTCATGTCGTAACCCTTGTTGAAGAGCTGCGAGTTCTTGAGCTTGGCCACCAGGTCCGCCGGCATCGGCTTGCCGGTCTTGTAGTCCTTGGCGTAGTTGGCGAACACCTTGGGGTCCAGCGCCCAGTGCTCGTTGAACTGCGACGGGAACTCCACGAAATCGCGCGCGGTGTTGGCGCCCGACAGGCTGGGGTACTGCGTGTCGGCGAAGAAGCCGTGCAGCGCATGCCCGAACTCGTGGAACATGGTGACCACGTCGTCGAACGACAACAGCGCCGGCTGGCCTGCCGCAGGCTTGGTGAAGTTGGCGACGTTGTAGATCACCGGCTTGGTGCCGAGCAGCTTGGACTGGCCGACCAGATTGCTCATCCACGCGCCGCCGGACTTGTTGTCGCGCTTGAAGTAGTCGCAATAGAACAGGCCCAGTTCGGAGCCGTCCTTGTCGTACACCTCGAACACGCGCACGTCCGGCTGGTACACCGGGATGTCGTGGCGTTCCTTGAAGGTCAGGCCGTAGAGCTGGTTGGCGGCGTAGAACACGCCGTTCTGCAGCACGTCGTTCAACTCGAAGTACGGCTTGATCTGGTCGGAATCGAGGTCGTACTTGGCCTTGCGCACCTGCTCGCCGTAGAGATCCCAGTCGTACGGCGCCAGCTTGAAGGTCGGCTTGCCGGCCTTGGCCTGGTCGGCATCGATCACCTTCTGGATGTCCGCGGCTTCCGCGGTCGCGCGCGCGGTCGCGGCCGGCACCAGCGCGTCCATGAATTTCATCACCGCGGCCGGCGTCTTGGCCATCTGGTCTTCCAGCTTCCACGCCGCGTAGTTGTCGAAGCCCAACAGCGCGGCCTTCTGCGCGCGGATCTGCGCGATCTGCGTGATGATGGCGCGGGTGTCGTTGGCGTCGCCCTTCTCGGCGCGCGTCCACGAGGCTTCGAACAGCTTCTGGCGGGTGTCGCGATCGGTCAGCGAACCCAGCGCCGGCTGCTGCGTGGTGTTCTGCAGCGTGATCACCCATTTGCCGTCCAGCTTGCGATCCTTGGCGGACTGCGCGGCGGCGGCGAGGTCTTCGTCGCTCAGGCCCGCGAGCTGATCCTTGTTGTCCACCACCAGCGCGCCGTCCTTGGCCGCGGCCAGCAGCCGGTTCTGGAATTGCGCGACCAGGGTGGATTCCTGCGCGTTGTAAGCCTTGAGCTTGGCCTTGTCGGTGTCCGACAGCTTGGCGCCGTTGAGCACGAATTCGTTGTAATCCCATTCCAGCAGGTGCGCGGATTCCGGATCAAGCTTCAGCGAATCGCGCTTGTCGTACAGCGTCTGGATGCGCGCGAACAGTTTCGGGTTGAGGTAGATCGCATCCTGGTGCGCGGCGAGCTTCGGCGCTTCGGTCTCCTGCACCTGCTGCAGGGTGTCGTCGGTGTTGGCGCCCGCCACCGCGCTGAAGGTGTTCATCACGCGGTTGACCATCTGCCCGCTTTTCTCCATCGCGACGATGGTGTTGTCGAAGGTCGGCGCGTCGCTGCTGTTCGCGATGGCGTCGATCTCGACGATCTGCTGGCGCATGCCTTCATCGATCGCCGGCTGGTAATCGGCATCCTTGATCTTGTCGAACGGTGGCGCCTGGAACGGCAGCGTGCTGGCGTTGTAGAACGGATTGCTCTTGATGTCGGCGGTGGATGCCGGCGCAGGCGCGGCGCTGGCCGCCTTGGCCGGGGCGGGGGCGGTGCTGGAATCGGCGGGTGCGTCGGCGGCGGTGCGCGCGGCGCTCGGCCCGGAGGTGGCGGCGGTATCCGTTTGCGAACACGCGCTCAGACCGGCCGAAGCGGCGATCAACGCGCAACAGACGAGGGACAGCGGCTTGATGCGAAGGGACGTCATGGGGGTTTCCTCGAACGAGAGACGAAGGTCGTGAAACGTCGCGGGACATCGTCCCGCATGCAAAAGGCCTCAGGCCGCGCGCACGTCGCGCAGCTTCCAGTGTTGCCCGATCAGGATGGAGAGCCGGTGGCGCAGGATCGAATGCGGCAGCGAAGTCACCACCTCGACGTTGGCGTGCAAGTCGTCCTGGTGCGCGGTGACCGTGGCATTCGGATCCACCGGCGCCAGCGAATCGTCGACTTCATCCGGGTCCGGCTGCTTGGCGCGCCAGCGCTGGAACAGCACGTTCTCGCGCAATGCCTGTTGCAACGCATCCGCGAAACCTTGCGGCGAAGAACCCTGGAAGGCGAGGTCGGGATCGGGGCCGCGCGCGGCGGCAAGATTGTCGACGGTGAAGTAATAGCGTTGTGCCTGGCTCATGCTTTTCCCTGATGTGAAAGCGAAGCGCCGCGATCCCGCGGCGGCGAAACCGCTCAATCATGCCGGGAACGCGGCCCGCGTGCCATCCCGTGCCGCAAGTCACGGGCCGGTCATCCCGTCCCGGATCGCAGCGCGGCGACCGCGTCGTTCAGCATCCCGGCGCGGGCCGCGGTCGCCGGATCCACGCCGTGTTCCAGCGCGCCGAGGCAGGGCGCAGGCAGCAGGCGGCGCAGGGTGGCGAGGTTGTCCGCGCGGCGCGCCATGCCCGGATCGATCGCATTGCCAATCCAGCCGAGCAGCTTGCAGCCGTCATCCAGAATCGCGCGCGCCGACAGCCGCGCGTGATTGATGCAGCCCAGCCGCAGGCCGACCACCAGGATCACCGGCAGGTCGAGTGCGCGCGGGATCGCGCCGGCGTCGAGCGTGTCCGACAGCGGCACCATCCAGCCGCCCACGCCTTCGACGACGACGATGTCCGCGCGCGTTGCGAGTTGCGCGAACGCCGATGCGATCACTGCGGGATCGACGCGCGCGCCGGCATCGTCCGCGGCGAGGTGCGGCGCGATCGCCGGTTCGAACGCATACGGATTGCAGATCGCGTAATCGGGCCGCGGATCGCTGGCTTCGATCAAGGCCAGCGCGTCTTCATTGCGCAGACCTTCGCGCGTGCGCCCACAGCCGCTGGCGACCGGTTTCATGCCGCTCGCGCGCAACCCCGCGGCGCGCAACGCGTGCAGCAGCGCGCAACTCGCGAAGGTCTTGCCGATGCCGGTGTCGGTGCCGGCGACGAACACGCTCGAAGAAAGCGGGCCGCGCGCGCTCATGGCGGCAGCGTGGCTTCCAGGTGTCGCCGATAGCGTCGCCGGATCAAGCCGATGAAGCCGAGCAGGGCGTAGCAAGAGCCGCCCAGGCTGAATTGCACGCCGACGATCTTGCCGTTGCCGAACGGAAACGCGATGGTCAGTGCAGACAGCAACCCCACGGCGGCGCAGAAGGCCCAGATCGCCATGCTGACGCGCGCACTGATCCCGCTTTCGCGGTCAGGCGAGGCGGCATGTCGCAGGCCGTGCCGGAACAGCCATGTCAGCGTGCCGGCCATGCAGGCATAGGAGAGTCCATAACATGCATACATCGCGCGCAGGCCCTGCAAATCGGCGGGATCGAATTTGAAGCCGGGCGACAGCACGCCGTGGCTGATGCCGGAGAGAAAACTCGAATACAGCAGGTACAGCGGAAACACGAAGATCAGCGCGAAGAACACCAGCAGCAGCGACAGCAGCAGGCTTCGGCGATCCGTCAACCGGCAGGTGTCGCGCCAGCGCACGTGTCCGTGCCAGAACAACGCGAGTTGCGAGAAACACAGCGCGAAGGCCGGAATGCCGCGCAACGCGTATTCCAGTGCTGCGACATCGTGCGGAAGATTGCCGCCGCTGATCACCAGCAGGGTGACCGCGAACGCGAACGCGCCGTCCACGAAATTGTCCAGGCGCGCGCTCTCGGTGCGTTCCCTGCGGGCCTGCGATGTCACGGATGCGGCATTGTCCGGCATCGCGCAATAATACGGGTTTCCACCGGCGCGCCACGGCCATGCACGAACTCTCCCCCATCACCGCCGGCAGCAAGCGCGAGCTGTACGCCGAACTGGCGCAGCAGGCGCAAGGGCTCTTGCACGGCGAACGCGACCCGATCGCCAACGCCGCCAACTTCGCGGCGCTGGTGTGGCACGCACTGCCCGACCTCAACTGGTGCGGCTTCTATTTCTTCGACGGCAGGGAACTGGTGGTCGGCCCGTTCCAGGGCAAGCCGGCCTGCGTGCGCATTGCGCTGGGGCGCGGCGTGTGCGGCAAGGCCGCGCAGGGGCGCGAGACGCAGGTGGTGCGCGACGTCAATGCCTTCGCCGATCACATCGCCTGCGACGCGGCTTCGCAATCCGAAATCGTGGTGCCGCTGATCCGCGCCGACGGCTCGCTGCTCGGCGTGTGGGACGCGGATTCGCCGCGGCTGGCGCGTTTCGACAACGAGGACCGCGCCGGCATGGAAGCGCTGTGCGCGGTGTTCATGGGATCGATCGCATCAACGGATGGAACCCATGAATAACCGTCGCGAGCGAAGGCAGGTTGCGCGGCGGCGGAGCACAGAAACTGGAGCGTACACGCCAGTACGTGAGGATTTCGAGCACCGCCGGCGCGCGGCATGCCGAGCGCAGCAGGTTAGTCATGGGATTCCACGCACCACCGCGTAATCGCGCGCGTTCGCATCCCACTTCGGCGCGTCGCGGATCGCCGGCAGCACGTCTTCAGGCGCAGCGACCAGCGACCACATCGCCGCGTGTTCGGGGTTCATGAAGCGCTCGGCGATCATGCGGGCAAGGAACACTTGCAGCCCGTCGTAATAGCCGTGCGTATTGAGCAGCACGATCGGATTGAAATACAACCCGAGACGCTTGAGCGTAATCGCCTCGAACAGTTCCTCCAGCGTGCCGCAACCGCCGGGCAACGCGACCACCGCATCCGAGCCGGCCAGCAGGCGATGCTTGCGCTCGCGCATGTCCTCCACCAGTTCCAGGTGCGTCAGACCCGGATGGCCCCATTCGAGGTCGGCCATGAACTTCGGCAGGATGCCGATCACCTCGCCGCCCTTCGACAACGCGCCATCCGCGACCGCACCCATCGACCCCGCCGAACCGCCGCCGTAGACGAGCGTGCATCGCGCTTCCGCCAGCACCGCGCCGAGCCGATGCGCGGCTTCGCGGTACACCGGAGCGCTCTGGTCGCTTGAAGCGCAGTAGACGCAGATGCGCATGATCGAGTGCGCTCAGTTCATTGACGCGTTGCGCCGCATTTCAGCCGTTTGACCAACGTCGCAGGCAAACCAGCTTTTCCGCCAATGTCGGCAAGAGTACGCAAAGGAAAGTGATGGCTCTTTTGATTTTGATGGAGATAGCGATCCTCACCACAAGCATCCGCGCCATGTTCGAGCAACGCTTGCACAATTTCAGGCTCGCCGCTCACAACTGCGGTGATAAAAGGGTCGGCGCCATTCGAAAAAGGTCTCAACATCGGGTCCGCATGATGGCGCAACAATACGAGCACGGTCGCAAGATCATTGCAGCCGATGGCTGCGAAAAGCGCGGGACTGCTTTGCTGCACCACGTCGTTCACGAAGCCTTTTGCTTCGTCAATCGTTACCCCCGCAAAGTCCGGATTCCTGCGTAGAGCATCTATATTTTTCCGATAAAGTTCGTACGTGGGCGGTGGCATTTGAGCAATGCCATCTACGGGAGTGCCGTCGTCGAGCAAAGCTTCGACCATCTCCGATTGTCCCTGTTCGGCAGCGGTGTACATCGCCACCTGCCGCCAGCGAACGACTTCCGCTTCGGGTAATTTTTCGAGGGCTCGTCGGGTTTTCGCCACATCGCCATCTATGACAGCCACCATAACCGCGTCGACGTCATCCGGCGTGTCATATAAGCCGCGCTGCCAAAGTTCGCGAACAAGTGGTCGCTCTTGACGGCACACTGTAGTGAAATCGTATCGTGACTCATCTGCGCTGGCGAGCTCGACTGTTGCAATGAGCAGCAACAGGAATATCGCGCTCGCCAGCTTGTGCATGTGGCGCCTCTGACCCGCGGAGATCACCGCTTCATCGAATTGAAGAACTCGTCGTTGGTCTTGGTGTTCTTCATCTTGTCGAGCATGAACTCCATCGCCGCGAGTTCGTCCATCGGATGCAGCAGCTTGCGCAGGATCCATACCTTCTGCAGCATGTCCGGCGGGATCAGCAGGTCCTCGCGGCGGGTGCCGGAGCGGTTGATGTTGATCGACGGATACACGCGCTTCTCGCTGATGCGGCGGTCCAGGTGCACTTCCATGTTGCCGGTGCCCTTGAATTCCTCGTAGATCACTTCGTCCATCTTGCTGCCGGTGTCGATCAGCGCGGTGGCGATGATGGTGAGCGAACCGCCTTCCTCGACGTTGCGCGCGGCGCCGAAGAAACGCTTCGGCCGTTGCAGCGCGTTGGCGTCCACGCCGCCGGTCAGCACCTTGCCGGAGGACGGCACCACGGTGTTGTAGGCGCGCGCGAGGCGCGTGATCGAATCGAGCAGGATCACCACGTCGCGCTTGTGCTCGACCAGCCGCTTGGCGCGCTCGATCACCATTTCGGCGACCTGCACGTGGCGCACCGCGGGTTCGTCGAAGGTGGACGACACCACTTCGGCGCGCACGCCGCGTTGCATCTCGGTGACTTCTTCGGGACGCTCGTCGATCAGCAGGATGATCAGGTGCACGTCCGGGTGGTTGTGCACGATCGCCTGCGCGACGTTCTGCAGCATCATGGTCTTGCCGGCTTTCGGCTGCGACACGATCAGGCCGCGCTGGCCCTTGCCGATCGGCGCGACCAGGTCGAGGATGCGGCCGGTGATGTCTTCGCTGGAACCGTTGCCGCGTTCCAGATGGAACGCCTTGCGCGGGAACAGCGGGGTGAGGTTTTCGAACAGCAGCTTGTTCTTGGTGGCTTCCGGCGGATCGCCGTTGATCTCGTCCACCTTCAGCAGCGCGAAATAGCGTTCGCCGTCTTTCGGGTGCCGCACGCGCCCGGTGAGGTAATCGCCGGTGCGCAGGTTGAAACGGCGGATCTGCGAGGGCGAGACGTAGATGTCGTCGGGCCCGGCGAGATAGGACTCGTCGGCCGAACGCAGGAAGCCGAAGCCGTCCTGCAGGATTTCCAGCACGCCTTCCGCCCAGATCGCGCCGCCGGCACGGGCATGTGCGCGCAGTATGTTGAAGATCACATCCTGTTTGCGCGCGCGCGCGACGCCTTCCTGGATGCCGAGTTCCTCGGCCATCGTCAGCAATTGCGGCGCGTTCTTGCGCTTCAGTTCGGTGAGGTTGATCAGGCGGTTCGGGTCGCCGGCGTCGCCTTCGTCGCCGTTGTCCTGCGGCAAGCCGTTGCCGCCGCCCTGCGGATTGCCGCTGCGGCCGCGGTCGTGGCGACCGCGTCGTCGGCGATTGTTGTTGTTGCGATCGGGTCGACCGCCATTCTCGCGCGCCTGGCCTTCGCCATTGCGCTCGGAAGAAGATTCATTGGAGGTTTCGGGTGCGGACGCGCGCGCGTCATCGCCGGGGGGAGTGTTTTGGGTATCGGACACGGGGTTCGCCTCGGGGGCGCCGTTGTGGAATCGGGAAGGAAACAAATGGGAAGATCGCGGGACCTTGCGGTCCGCGGGGCTGCTGACGTTTTCAGAGTCCCTGTCGCGACGGCCGGCGCGCATACGCTGCCGGCGGGGTCAATCTAGCATTGCCGCGTGGCTGGCGGCAAGCGCCCTGTGCGGGCAACCCCCGACGCGTTTCACGAAAAGCGTCGGCTGGCGAGAACGGGTGCCCGCCGTTTTCTATCACTACGCGCGATCGCTACGCAATGGAACGGCCGACTGCGCCGCCGATGGTCTTGTCGATCAGCTGGGTCAACTGGCCCTTGCTGACCGCGCCGATCTGAGTCGCCTCGACCTTGCCACCCTTGAAGATCATCAGGGTCGGGATGCCGCGGATGCCGTAGGTGCGCGGCGTCTTCTGGTTCTCGTCGGTGTTGATCTTGGCGATCTTCAACGTGCCTTGGTAGGACTTGGCGATGTCGTCCAGCAGCGGCGCGATCGCCTTGCACGGCCCGCACCATTCCGCCCAGAAATCCACCAGCACCGGCGTTTCGGATTTCAGCACCTGGGCTTCGAAATCGGCATCGCTGACGTGGGTGACGTGTTCGCTCATCGGGGGCGTCCTGCGGCTGCATTTCGGGGAAGTGCCAACTATGGAGGCATCCGCGCGGATTGCAAGGGCCGGCGCGGAAGTCCCGGTTCGGCTACACTTTCACGATTGATCCGCGCGCGTCTTGCAGAAGACGCCCCGCACCCGCATTTCACGCTGCAACACTCCGGTTGCTTGTCGCGCGCCGGAAATTGTTGCGTTGCATGGCACGAGAGCCCCGTGGCTGAACACGTCCTCACTGACACCTTCTTCGAACAGTTCGATTTGCACCCGTTGCTTGCGCGCGGGCTGGCGGACAGCGGCTTCGTGCGCTGCACGCCGATCCAGGCCCTGACCCTGCCGGTCGCGCTGGAGGGCTGCGATGTTGCCGGCCAGGCCCAGACCGGCACCGGCAAGACCTGCGCCTTCCTGGTCACGGTGCTCAATCGCCTGTTGACGCGAGCGGCGACGGCGGATCGACGCGATGCCGATCCGCGCGCGCTGATCATCGCGCCGACGCGCGAACTGGCGATCCAGATCGACAAGGACGCGCGCGCCATCGGCCGCCACACCGGCCTGCGTTTCGCGCTGATCTACGGCGGCGTGGACTATGACAAGCAGCGCCAGCAATTGCAGGACGGTTGCGACATCATCATCGCCACGCCGGGCCGGCTGATCGACTACTTCAAGCAGCACGTGTTTTCATTCCGCGCGGTCGAGGCCTTCGTGATCGACGAGGCCGACCGCATGTTCGATCTCGGCTTCATCAAGGACGTGCGCTACCTGATGCGCAAGCTGCCGCCACGCGAACAGCGCCAGGGCCTGATGTTCTCGGCCACGCTCAGCTACCGCGTGCTGGAGCTGGCCTACGAGCACATGAACCAGCCGCAGAAGCTGACGGTGGAAACCGAGCGTGTCACCGCCGACCGCGTGCGCCAACAGGTGTATTTCCCGTCCAAGGAAGAAAAGATCCCGCTGCTGCTGAACCTGCTGGAGCGCACCGATCCCGCGCGCAGCATCGTGTTCGTCAACACCAAGGCGGCGGCCGAGCGCGTGACGCAACGCCTGTCGCGCCACGGCTACGTGGTCGGCGCGCTGTCCGGCGACGTGCCGCAAAAGAAGCGCCAGAAACTGCTGGAACGCTTCCAGAAAGGCGAGGTGCAATTGCTGGTGGCCACCGACGTGGCCGCGCGCGGCCTGCACATCCCCGACGTCAGCCACGTGTTCAACTACGACCTGCCGCAGGACGGCGAGGATTACGTGCATCGCATCGGCCGCACCGCGCGGCTGGGCGCCGAGGGCGACGCGATCAGTTTCGCTTGCGACCTGTACGCGATGTCGTTGCCGGACATCGAGCATTACATCGGCCAGAAGATTCCGGTGCAGGGCATCGACGCGGAATTGCTGGTGACGCCGAAGCCGCGCGGCAACGCGCAGCGGGCGATGCACGAAGACGAGGATGGCGATGACGATGCGGCAGTCGCCGTGGAAACCCGCCAGGGCGAATCGCCGGGCAACGGCAAACCGGCACGCCGACGTCGCCGCCGCAAGCCGCGCGCGCATTCCGCTTCCGCGCCGAGCTGAATCCGCGTTGCCGTCGCGCGGCGTTGCGTCGCGGAAGGAATTCCGTGCTTCCGGAACCGCCAACGGTTCGACACCCGGCATGACGGACAGGTTTGTTACGCTTCCCCTGTTTTCAGGAAGCCGTGGCCCGCCGTGATCCACTTTGATTCCGTCAGCCAGCATTACGCCAACGACCACGCGGCGTTGAGCGAGCTCAGTTTTCGCGTCGGTACGGGGGAGATGACCTTCGTCACCGGGCATTCCGGCGCGGGCAAGAGCACCCTGCTGAAATTAATCGCGCTGATCGAGCGTCCCAGCCGCGGCGTGATCCGCGTGGGCGGCGACGATCTCGCGAAAGTGCGCGGCCGGCGCGTGGCGCGGCACCGGCGCGGCATCGGCATGGTGTTCCAGGACCATCGGCTGTTGATGGACCGCAGCGTCGCGGCCAACGTGGAATTGCCGCTGGTGATCGCCGGCGTGCCGCCGGACGAGCGTGCCCGCCGCGTGCGCGCGGCGCTCGACAAGGTCGGGCTGCTGGCCCGCGAAAAGCAGCCGCCCGTGCGCCTTTCGACCGGCGAGCAGCAACGCGTGGGTATCGCGCGCGCGATCGTTTCGCGGCCCGCGCTGATCATCGCGGACGAACCGACGGGCAATCTCGATCCGCAACTGTCTTTCGACATCATGCAACTGTTCGTGCAGTTCCAGCAGCGCGGCGCGACCGTGCTGGTGGCCAGCCACGATTTGCCGCTGCTGAAGCGATTGAGGAAACGCACGCTGGTGCTGGACCATGGCCATCTGGTCGCCGACGTGCCGGCGGAGGAGATCGCGTGAGCGGCGATGCCGAAAAGACGCCGACGACACGCACGCCGCGCCGCTCGCGCTGGCGCGTGTGGCGCGAACAGGATGCGTGGTGCAGGCGTGCCGGCCTGCGCGCGCTCGCGCAACGGCCCTTCGGGACCCTGTTGACGGTGCTGGTGCTGGGATTCGCGCTGGCGCTTCCGCTCGTGTTCTATCTCTTGCTGGCCAATGCGCAGCGGGTAGCCGCCGCATTGGGGGAATCGCAATCGATCAGCGTGTTCCTGAAACCTGGCGTCGATGCGCGCGCGGCCGATGCGCTCGCCGCGCCATTGCGCGCGAACAAGGATGTCGCGCAGGTGACGCTGAAAACGCCCGCGCAGGGATTGTCCGAACTCGCCGCGGTGCAGGGATTCGGCGAAGCGCTGCACGCGCTGCCGGACAATCCGCTGCCATTCGTGCTGTTGGTGCAGCCACGCGGCGGACTGTCGCGCGACCGCACGGCGGCACTCGCCGTGGACCTGCGCGCACTGAAAGGCGTGGATATGGTCCAGGACAACGGCGCCTGGCGGACACGTCTGGATGCGCTGATCGCGTTGGGCCGCCGCATCACCCTGTTGTTCGCCGGCCTGCTCGCGATCGCCGCGCTGGGCGTGGTGGGCAACACCGTGCGGCTGGACATCCGCGCGCGCGCGGATGAAATCGCGGTGCAGCGACTGGTCGGCGCGAGCCCGGGTTTTGTGCGCCGGCCTTATCTCTACGAAGGCGTGTGTTACGGGTTGGCGGCGGGCGTGGTGGCGCTGCTGCTGCTGCTCGCGCTGGAGGCGGGGCTGGCGATGCCGGTGCGCGCATTGGCCGCGAGTTACGCGGGACGGCTGGAATTCTTCGGGCTGTCGGTCACAGTATTGGCATTCGTGCCGCTGGCCGCGGCATTCCTCGGCTGGCTGGGCGCGTTCCTTGCCAGTACGCGTTACCTGCTGCGCGCGCCGCTTTCTTGATGTCCCATGGCCAATATCACCCGCCACATTTCCAGTGACAATCCACGCGTGATGGTGGTGGATGGCTCTCGGGTGGCGCGCAAGCTGATTGCACAGTTGCTGGAAAAAGAGCTGCCGGGCGTCACCATGATTGCCTGCGGCACCGGGGCAGAAGCTCAGCGCGAACTGGACAGCGGGGTGATCGATCTGGTCATCACCGCATTGCGGCTGCCGGACATGGATGGGCTGGAACTCGCCCATTACGTGCGCGAAAACGCGCCGCAGGCGTATATCCCGATCGTGGCGGTCTCGGGCGACGTGCAGGAACGGCTGGTCAACCGTGCGCTCAGCGGCGACATCACGGATTATTTCGACAAATCCCAGGGCATCGCCGCGCTGGCGGAATTCATCCGCGGCTACGTGCGGCCGGATCCGCACGGTTCCGGCAGCGTGTTGTATGTGGAGGACAGCCGCGTGGTGGCGCTGGCGACCCGGCGCATGCTGGAGAAATACGGATTGATCGTCACGCACGTGATCAGTGCCGAAGACGCGGTTGCGCTGCTGGACAGCGCGCGCGAACGCGGTGAAACCGGCGCCGACCTCGTGCTGACGGATGTCAATCTCAAGGGCGAACTCTCCGGTGGCGATCTGCTGGCGCGCATCCGCGAACATTACGGTTACGGCAAGGGCGAACTGCCGGTGCTGGTGATGACGGGAGACGACAATCCGGCCAACCAGGCCGCACTGCTGAAGGCCGGCGCCAATGACTTGGTGCAGAAGCCGATCGAGGAGCGCCTGCTCGTCACCAAATTGCTGTTCCAGTTGCGGGTGTCGCAGCGCCTGCGCGCGCACTGAACGATCGCAAAGTGGCCGCATTCGGCGTTTGCATGCTGCCGACGCCCCGATGGCGCGTGTCCTTGCGTGTACACTCCACGACTTGCGTTCGACGCCGATGACTGTTTTGTTTTCTCGGGTTCAACACGCATTCCGGGTTTCGCAAGTCGACAGCCATGACTGATGCGCGTCTGAAGCTGGAATCTTCGTGGAAGGCGCGGGTCGGCGATTATTTCGACACGCCGCAGATGCTCGCGCTGCGCGAATTCCTGCTGGCGCGCAAACGAGCCGGCGCCCGCATTTTCCCGCCCGGTCCGCAGATCTTCGCCGCGCTCGACGCCACGCCTTTCGAGCAGGTGAAAGTGGTCATCCTCGGCCAGGATCCCTATCACGGCCCGGGACAGGCGCACGGGCTGTGTTTTTCCGTGCCGCCCGGCGTGCCGCCGCCGCCTTCGCTGTTGAACATCTTCGAGGAGATCGAGCGTGATCTCGAAGTGCGGCGGCCCGATCATGGCTGCCTGTTGGCGTGGGCGCAGCGCGGGGTGCTGTTGCTGAACTCGGTGCTCACGGTGGAGGCCGGCCAAGCGGCTTCGCACCAGGGCAAGGGCTGGGAGGGCTTCACGGATCGCGTGATCGATGAATTGAATCGTGGGCGCGAGGGCGTGGTGTTCCTGTTGTGGGGGTCCTACGCGCAAGCCAAGGGACGTCTGATCGACCGCCGGCGCCATCTCGTCCTGAAGGCGCCGCATCCTTCGCCGCTGTCGGCGCATCGCGGGTTCATCGGTTGCGGGCACTTTTCCGCGGCCAATCGCTATCTGCAGGAATGCGGACAGGTCGCGATCGACTGGTCGCTGCCGCCGAAAGAAGAAGCGCGCGCCGAGTTGGAAGGTTTCGCGCAGCGACGGGAATGACACACCCGCGCGGTGTCAGGAACCAGAAGCGATGGTGGCCACTCGGTGGTCATGGCCCCGATTCCCTTGTTTCAGCCGGGAGATGGCAAGGGAGCAAGCGGGCCCATCGCCCCAACCGCCAAGGCCGGCCACGGCCTTGCAATTTCTGTACGTATAAGTATAATTAATCCCCTGAAGCGGACTCGGGGGAACCTCCGGTCCGCACGACACTCGAAATCAGGCGGTTTTTCATCCCCTTGCGGAGACTGAATATGGACCAAGCCATGGTAAGCAACAATCTGCCCGTCCCCAGTGCGATCGGCAGTCTGGACGCTTACATCGGCGCGGTGCATCGCATTCCGGTTCTCACGGCGGAAGACGAGCATCAGCTTGCGTTGCGCTTCCGCGACGAGGAAGACCTCGAGGCGGCGCGGGATCTGGTGATGTCGCATCTGCGTTTTGTGGTGCATGTCGCGCGCGGTTACAACGGTTACGGCCTGCAACTGGGCGACCTGATCCAGGAAGGCAACATCGGCCTCATGAAGGCCGTGAAACGTTTCGATCCGGACCAGGGCGTGCGCCTGGTCAGCTTCGCCGTGCACTGGATCCGCGCCGAGATGCACGAATTCATCCTGCGCAACTGGCGCATCGTCAAGGTCGCCACCACCAAGGCGCAGCGCAAGCTGTTCTTCAACCTGCGCAAGAGCAAGAAGCGCCTCGGCTGGTTGAACGCCGAGGAAGTGCGCGCGGTGGCGAAGGACCTCGGCGTGCCGGAACAGACCGTGCGTGAAATGGAATCGCGCCTGTCGGGCCGTGACATCGGGTTCGACGCGCCAACCGACGAAGACGACGAGCACGCGCCACCGGCGCCGGCGGCGTTCCTCGAGGATGGCGGCGCCGATCCGTATCTTTCGCTCGCGGATGCCGACCAGGAAGAACACCAGCTCGATATGCTGGAGCGCGCGATGGCGAAACTCGACGAGCGCACCCGCGACATCATCCGCCGTCGCTGGCTGGCCGAAGAAAACAAGGCCACCTTGCAGGAATTGGCCGACGACTACGGCGTGTCCGCCGAGCGCATCCGCCAGCTCGAAGCCAACGCGATGAAGAAGATGCGCGGCATATTCGAAGCCTGATCCGGTTCGCCGGGTTTTCCCCCGCCAACGAACGGCCGCCGCGCGCGGCCGTTTTCTTGTCGTCTCGTCAATACAGGTCCACCGGGTCGACGTCCAGTGACCAGCGCAGCGTGCGCGGTTGCGGCAGTTGTTGCAGCCGCGGCCACCAGACCGAAAGCGCATGCCGCAGTGGTGCGCGCGTTGCGGATTCGACCAGCAGTTGCGCGCGGTGCCGTCCCGCGCGCAGCGGCATCGGCGCGGGCATCGGATCATTGGCGCGCACGTGGTCGTCAGCGGGAAACGCGTTGCGTGCGGCATCCAGGAAGGCATCCAGCGAGTCGCGATCCGCCGCTTCCACGCGCAGCAAGACCATGTGCGCGAAGGGCGGCAGCTCGAGCGCGCGACGTTCATCCAGCATTTCCCGAGCGGCCGCCGGATAGCCGCCGCGCAGCAGCGTCGCCAGCAGCGGATGTTCCGGTTCGTGCGTTTGCAACCACACTTCACCGGGTTTGTCGGCGCGGCCCGCGCGGCCCGCGACCTGCACGACCAGTTGCGCCAGTTTTTCACCGGCATGGAAATCGATGCTGTGCAGACCCTCGTCGACGCCGACGATCGCGACCATGGTGAGGTTCGGGAGGTCGTGGCCCTTGGCCAGCATCTGCGTGCCGACCAGGATCGCCGGTTTGTCGTGCGCGAGTTCGTCGAGCAGCGCTTCGAAAGCATCACGCCGGCGCGTGCTTTCGCGATCCACGCGCAAGACAGGCACGTTCGGATAACGCGCGCGCAAGGCTTCTTCGAGCCGCTCGGTGCCGTGGCCTTGGGGCATCAGCGCGCGCGCATGGCATTGCGGGCATGCGTCGGGCAACGGCTGCACCCAGCCGCAATGGTGGCATGCCAGTCGCGCGCGACCGCGATGCACGGTCAGCGGGCGTTCGCAGCGAGTGCATGCTGCGAACCAGCCGCAGGCGTGGCACAGAAGCACCGGCGCGTAACCGAGGCGATTGCGGAACACCAGCGCCTGCTCGCCGCGCGCGATGCAGGCGTCCAGCGCATCCAGCAACGCGGGCGACAACCCGTGCTGCATCTTCAACCCGCGCAGATCCAGCACGTGCACGGGCGACGCGGCGCGCGCGCGTACGCGATGGCGCAGTCTCGCATGCCGGTAGCGCCCGGCTTCTACGTTCGCCAGCGTTTCCAGCGACGGCGTGGCGGAACCGAGCAGGATCGGTATCTGCAGCGTGCGCGAGCGCATCACGGCGAAATCGCGCGCGTGATAACGAAAACCTTCCTGCTGTTTGTACGAGGCGTCGTGTTCCTCGTCGACCACGATCAGGCCGGCCTTCGGCAACGGGGCGAACACCGCCGAGCGTGTGCCCAGCACGATCGCGGCCTCGCCACGCTGCGCCGCGCTCCATGCGCTCGCCCGCTTGCCTTCGGCGAGGTTCGAATGCAGCACCGCGATGCGCGCATCGAAGCGCGCACGCAGGCGATGCAGCGCCTGCGGCACCAGGCCGATTTCCGGCACCAGCCAGAGCGTTTGCCGGCCTTGCGCGAGCGCGCGTTCCACCAGCGACAAATACACTTCGGTCTTGCCGCTGCCAGTGACGCCCTCCAGCAGCCAAGGATGGAAACCCTCGCCTTCCGCCGTTATGGCGGCAACGGCCGCGCGCTGTTCTTCCGACAACTCGTGCGCGCGCGGTTTGCTCAGCCAGGCTGGCGAAGCGGAAATGCATGCGCATTCGATCAGCCCTGCCTCGTGCAGTCGCCGCGCGGCTGCGCGCCAGCCCGGCATCTGGGTGCCCAGGTCAGGGGCGGAAGCCGGCGCTTGCGCCAGCCGTTGCAGGAGTGCCAGCGAAGATCCGCGGCGGCTGCGTGCATCCAGCGCGCTGTGTCCGGACACGGTCAGTCGCCAGATTTCCTCGGTGCCGGTTTCCGGCGGCGCGCGGCCTTCGCGCAACCACGCGGGCAACGCACCGAACAGCACTTCGCCCACCGCGCCGCACCAGTAATCCGCCGCACGTTGCAGGTTCGCCAGTAGTTCGCCGTCGAGCAAGGGCGTCGTGTCCAAAGCGCGCCGCGCCGGTTTCAGTTGTTCGCGCGGCCATTCGGAGTCTGCCGTGACCTCGACCACGATCCCGATGCGATGCGTGCGTCCGAACGGGACTTCCACGCGACAACCCGGGAGTACGATGCCGTGGTCGTGTGGCGGCAGATAATCGAAAAGCCGCGGCAACGGAACCGCCAATGCCACGCGCAGCACGGCATCGCTCATTGTTCGATTGCGCCGGATTTGCGCGCACTTGTTGTCGCGACCGGAAGGAACGCCGTGCAAGTCACGGCCGTGATGGAAGTTTCCCGCTTATCCACAATCCGTGTGGATAACGCTGTGGAAGTACGGCCGCGCATGCCGGCGCAAGAGGCTTCCCCGCGAGCCCGGCGACGGCTTGGTGAAATTTTCACCAATCCGAAATAATGCTTGACCGTCAACAGCTTGGAGTTTCCAAGCGGCTTCCAGAATGGCCATCGAAGGGCGTTGACCACCGCGGAGGCGGTTCGGGTTTGCCGCTGTGCACAACCATGCGGCGGGAAGCGGCGTTCCGCCTTCATTCCAGCGCTTGCAGCGGACCGCGACAGCCAGGACGCGCGACTTCGCTGCCCATGTCGGCGCCGCAATGGATCATGCGCGCGCCATGCTGAGGACGAAGGCCAGCAACACGGCGCTGCCGAGCAGCACGGTGTAGCAAAGACCCACGCACCAGTACTTGATGGTGGTGAAGAACCAGCCCTGGCGATAGATGCGCTTCTGCATCAGGAACAGGTACACGAACAGCCAGATCCAGACCGCGGCGATGGTCAGTCCGAGCGGCACGCCCAGCCACGACACGTGCGGCGTCACGAGCGCCTTCAGCGCCGCCAGCCCGAGCAGCACCAGCAACGACAGGAAGATGAAGGCGTGGCTGTGCAGCGCCACCATCAGATGCTCCATGTACAGCCTGCGCTTGAAAATGTAGAACACCTTCAGGATCAGCGCGAACAGCGGCAGGATCACGAACATCGTCTGCGGCAGCAGCGAGAACACGCCGGCGACCATGCGTTGGATCGCCGCATTGCGCGTGCTTTCGCGCTTCATCGCCCGCAAATTGTCGCGTATGCGCTCGCCGGCCTGGTTCAGCCAGTCGTTGGCGAATCCGGGCAGCCACGCGACGTGGACCCGTTGGCGCGGCAGTTCCAGGGTGTCGTCGTCGGGGAAGTTCACGTCGATGCTGTGGTTGGACTCATCCGGCGTGACCGCCGCGCCGGATGATGATGCCGGCGCGGCAAGGCTGCCCGCGGCAGCCGGAACGCCGTGGCGTTTCAATTCGACCAGGCGATCGGCGGCACCGCTCTGCACGCGGCCGCGCGCCACCTCCAGGGCTTCCTTCGCGCTCGAAGGCAACTGCGGCTCCGCCAGCGCGTGGTCGATCTTCGCCAGCGCCTGTTGTTCCTGCGTGCGCACTTCCGCCGGCGTGCGGGCGCTGTTGAAGGAAGCGCCGCCGGCGTGATCATTGCCGAATTTCAGGCCGGAACTGTCGAGCGCGAGTTGCATTACGAAGAATGCGGCGAGGCAGAGGAAGAACATCAGGCGGAACGGCGTCACGTAGCGCATGCGCCTTCCGGCCAGATATTCCTGGGTGAGGAAGCCGGGTTTGAAATACAGCGCCGGCAACGTTCGCACCACGCGCGAATCGATGTTGAGCAGCGTGTCGAGCACGTCGCCCATCACGCCGGAAAGGTGCCTGATCAACCCTTTCACCGGCTGGCCGCACCGATAGCAGTACTCGCCATAAAGCGGTGCGCCGCAGTTGGCGCAGGCCGCGCCGGTCGGTGTCGCAGTTTCCGGTTCCGGTTTCGTTACCATTCCGACGCTCGCTCCGGGAATCTCCGCCGCTTTGCGACTCCACGGGTCAGGGACAGGCGAATGCTTGCCATACGGGAGTGTGATGGAGTTGTGGGAGCATGCCTAGACAAGACCAAGCAAAAACCGTCGGAGCCGGCAGAATCCCCGGATGATCATTCCAGCTTTCGATCGCGCGCGCTACGCGCGCGAAACCCGCATCACCATCAAGCTCGCGTTGCCGCTGATCGCCGGCCAGTTGTCGACGATCGGCATGGGCGCGGTGGACGTCGCGCTGGCCGGCCACTACAGCGCGCACACGCTGGCGGCGGTGGCGGTCGGCGCCAACGTGTGGATGCTGGCGCTGGTCGCGGCGATCGGCATGATGATGGCGTTGCCGCCGTCGGTGGCGCATCTGGACGGCGCGGGCACGCGCGCCGGGATCGGCCCGTTGTTCCGGCAGGCGCTGATGCTGGCGGTCACGCTCGGCGTGCTGCTGTGGTTCGGTGTGCGCCAGACCGCGCCGCTGCTGCACTTGCTCGGCGTCGATGCGGAATTGCTGCCCGACGTGCAGGCATTCCTGCACGCGCTGAGTTGGGGGGCGCCGGCGGTGTGCCTGTATGCCTGTCTGCGGGGGGTTTCCGAAGGCACGAGCTGGACGCGTCCGACGATGTTCTTCGGGTTCACCGGCCTGTGCGCGCTGATCCCGCTGGGCTACGTGTTGATCTACGGCAGGCTCGGCTTGCCGTCGCTGGGTGCGCGCGGCAGCGGCATCGCCAACGCGATCGTGCTGTGGCTGCAGGTCGGGGCATTCGCGATTTATGTACGGTCGTCGCCGCGTTATCGCGACCTGCATCTGTTCGCGCGTTTCGAACGACCGGACCCACACACCATGCTGGGGCTGCTGCGCATCGGCGTGCCGATGGCCGTGACCCTGTTGATGGAGGCCGGCATGTTCTCGGTAGCCGCCTTGCTGATCAGCCGGCTCGGCACGGTGGCGGTGGCCGCGCACCAGATCGCGATCAACGTGGCCTCGATCACCTTCATGGTGCCGCTCGGACTGGCGCTGGCGATTACCGTGAGAGTGGGCAATGCCGCGGGTCGCAACGACCCCGGCGGCGTGCGTTACGCCGGTTTCAGCGGGATATCGCTGACCTTGGTCACCCAGTGCGTGGCGTCGGCGTTGATGCTGGGCATTCCGCACGCCATCGCGCTGCTGTACACCGATGCGCCGGCGGTGCGCGCGCTGGCGGCGCAATTGCTGATACTCGCCGGCCTGTTCCAGTTCGCGGACGGCATCCAGGTGGCTTCCAATGGCGCGCTGCGCGGATTGAAAGACACCCGCGTGCCGATGCTGATCACCGTGCTGGCGTACTGGGGCATCGGCATGCCGGTGGGTTACGCGCTCGCGTTCCACGCCCACTGGGGCACGCCGGGCATGTGGGTCGGCATGAACGCGGGGTTGTACGCCGCCGCGGCATTGCTGCTCGCGCGGTTCGCGCGTCTCGCGCATCACGGCAACTGGAAGCGCGCGCCGATGCCTTCGCCGGCGCAATCGTGACGCGCGTCGGCGGCTCGGCTACGCTGGCGGTCCGGCAATCAACCCGAGTTCGGAGGCAAGGCACACATGGCGGCGCAACAACAATCCGGTGGTTTCTGGAACGGTCTGCGCGCCGTCGGCCGCGGCATCAACATCGCGCGGCTGGTGATCATCAACCTGATCTTCTTCGGGATACTGACGGTGATTTTGGTCGCGGCGGGGCACGGCACGCCCGAGGTCGCGCCGAATAGTGCGCTGGTGCTGAAACCCGACGGCCAACTCGTCGAGCAATACAGCATCGATCCGGCCAGCCGCGCGCTGGCAAGGATGACGGGACAGGACACCGGGCAGGTGCAGGTGCGCGACCTGGTGGCTGCGATCGACGCGGCCGCGCACGACGGCAACATCAAGCGCATCCTGCTGGAACCGGATCAATTGCAGGCCGGCGGTTTCGCCTCGCTGGAAGAAATAGGCGCGGCGCTGGATCGCTTTCGCGCCGCCGGCAAGCAGGTGTACGTGTGGAGCGCGGGCATGGACCAGGGGCAGTATCTGCTGGCCGCGCACGCCGACCGCATCCTGCTCGATCCGCAAGGCGCGCTGATGGTCACCGGCCTGTCGAATTACCGCAGCTACTACAAGGATCTGCTGGACAAGCTCGGCGTGCAGGCGCACCTGTTCCGCGTCGGCCAGTTCAAGTCCGCCGCCGAACCTTTCATCCAGGACGCGCCGTCGCCGGCGTCGATCGAGGCCGACCAGTACTGGCTGGGCGGCCTGTGGAACACCTGGCTGTCCGAAGTCGGCAAACTGCGCGGCATCGATCCCAAGACGCTGCACGACGAAATCGACGCGCTGCCGCAGGAAATCCAGGGCGTCAATGGCGACACCGCGCAACTCGCGTTGAAGCTGCACCTGGTCGACGAACTGGCCACGCCGGAACAGGTCGTGAAACTGATGCAGAAGCAGGGCGCGCCGTCCGACGACGGCAACGGTTTCCGCGGCATCGATCTCGACGGCTACCTGCCGCGCGTGCAGGTGCAGGGCCTGGCGTTCGGCAAACCCATCGTGGCGGTGGTCGTGGCGGAAGGCGAGATCGTCGCGGGCAAGCAGGATCCCGGCACCATCGGCGGCGAATCCACCTCCGCGCTTATCCGCGCCGCGCGCGAGAATCGCAACGTGCGCGCGATCGTGCTGCGCGTGAATTCGCCCGGCGGCGAAGTCTACGCCGCCGAACAGATCCGCCGCGAAGTGCAACTCGCGCGCGAAGCCGGCAAGCCGGTGATCGTGTCGATGGGCGACGTCGCGGCCAGCGGCGGTTACTGGATCTCGATGAACGCCGACCGCATCCTCGCGGAACCCGACACCATCACCGGTTCGATCGGCATCTTCGGCCTGTTCTTCACTGCCGAAGACGGCCTCTCGAAACTCGGCATCCATACCGACGGCGTCGCCACCACGCCGCTGGCCGGCGCCTTCGACATCCGCCGGCCGCTGGATCCCAATCTCGGCGCGATGATCCAGAGCATCATCGACAAGGGTTACCAGGATTTCGTCGGTGGCGTCGCGCGCGCGCGCGGCAAGAGTTTCGCCGACATCGACGCGATCGCGCAGGGTCGCGTATGGAGCGGCGCGCAGGCATTGCAGCGCGGGCTGGTGGACCAGCTCGGCGGCCTCGACGACGCGATCGAGTTCGCGGCGCAGGACGCCAAGTTGGGCAACGACTTCGCGGTCAGCTACGTCGAGAAACCGATGAGTCCGTTCCAGCGATTCCTGCTGAACCTCGGCGATGGTTCCGCCGCGCGCGTGTTCGCTTCACTCGGCATCCGTTTGCCGGATGTCGTTGCGCAGATTCCGAAACTCGCGCCGGAGCTGCAACTGTTGCAGCACGCGCAGGCCGGCAAACCGCAGGTGTATGCGTATTGCTTCTGCACGCTGCATTGATGCGCTCATCCGTGATCGCGAGGATCAAAAAGCCACCATCCTTGGCTGCACTTTTCAAGACAGTGCGGGGGTGAACCTGCTTGCCATCATGCGGTGATTTCAGTGCGACTGGTCGTCGATGGCGGAGCTTTGCTTCGCGACCTGGCTGTCGACGATGTTCTGAACCGCCTTGGCGCGGTCGCGGTCCTTCACCAGCGTGCCGAGCGGCGAGTTGAGCACCACGCTCGACGCGGCCTGCGGTTGCGGCGCGTTCTTCGGCTGCGGCGCCTGCGGGTCGTGCGGCGAACACGCGCATAACGCAATGCTCAGCAACAGCGAGAATGAAATTGGAAAGTGCGGCCATGGATGGCCGCTTTCACGCGCAGGGGTAGCGCACAAACGTTGTTTCATGCCGGATGTCCGAAGGACCGCCGCAGTCTCGCGCGCAAGACCGCGGTGCGCAAGCTGCGCTAAGCTCGTCCAGGAAGTCGGTCACGGTTCTCGATACGTACCCATTCACCGGAGTCGTTGCGCATGAATGCGCATCTTTCCCGCTGGCGGCTGGACGGACAGGTCGCGCTGGTCACCGGCGCCAGTCGTGGCATCGGCATGGCCTGCGCCCGCGAACTGGCCGCGCTGGGCGCGAGTCCGCTGCTGGTCGCGCGCGACGAGGCGCAGTTGAGTGTCGCCTGCGACGAGATCGCGGAAGATTTTCCGGACAGCGATCCGCGCAGCTTCGCCGCCGACCTTTCCGAAGCCGAGGAGCGCCTGGCGGTGTTCGACTGGATCGCGGACCTCGGCGCGCCGCTGTCGCTGCTGGTCAACAACGCCGGCGGCAACATCAAGAAGCCCACGCTGGATTACACCGGCGACGACCTGCACGCGTTGCTCGAACTCAATGTCGTGGCGGCATTCGAACTTTGCCGGCTGGCGCATCCGCAACTGGCGCAGCACGGCAATGCGGCGATCGTCAACATCGGTTCGGTGTCCGGCATCACCCACGTGCGCACCGGCGCGCCCTACGCGTTGAGCAAGGCCGCGCTGCACCAGCTCACGCGCAACCTCGCGTGCGAATGGGCCGAAGACGGCATCCGCGTCAATGCGGTGGCGCCCTGGTACATCCGCACGCAACGCACCGGTCCGGCGCTGTCCGATCCGGATTACCTCGACGAAGTCCTGCAGCGCACGCCGATGGGCCGCATCGGCGAGCCGGAGGAAGTCGCGGGCGCGGTGGCTTTCCTGTGCACGCCGGCGGCGAGCTTCATCACCGGCGAAGTGATTGCGGTGGATGGCGGATTCCTGCACTACGGCTTTTGAAATGTTCTACGACCATCTCGATACGCCGATCGGACCGCTGCTGCTCGTCGCCGACGAACACGGCCTGCGATACATCGGCCTGCCGCGCCGCGGTGAAGCGCAGGAAGCACCCGAAGACGCGCGGCATGCGCCGGCGAAACTGCGGGCCGCACAAAAACAGTTCGAGGAATATTTCGCCGGCGCGCGGCAGGCGTTCGAGTTGCCGCTGCATCCGCATGGCACGCCGTTCCAGCTCGAAGTGTGGGGCGCGCTGCTGGCGATTCCGTATGGCGAGACCGCCAGTTACTTGGACATCGCGCGCCGCATCGGGCGGCCGAATGCGGTGCGCGCGGTCGGCGCCGCGAATGGCGCGAATCCATTGTCGATCATCGTGCCCTGCCATCGCGTGATCGGCAGCGACGGCGATCTCACCGGTTACGGCGGCGGCCTGCCGGCCAAGCGCTGGCTGCTCGCGCACGAACGCAAGCACGCGCCGCGCGCGACGCTGGTATTGGAGCCATAGGGCAATCAGCAGCCCTGCATCTGCGAGCGCAGTTGATCCTCGCGTTGCTGCAGCGGCGGCTGTTCGCTGGGAAACGCCATCTTCAATTTCTCGTGATTGGCGTCGAAACGGCGCTGCAATTCCTCGCACACCTGTGCGGGCGCGGCGTGATGACATTCGTCCTGCACCTGCACGTAGGCATCGGCCAGCAAGGGCCCGCCGACCATCGGCTTGCGCGCTTCCTCCGGCGCGGACATGCCCAGCCGGTCGGGGCCGCCATAAGCCTGGTCGAGGCTCCTGCCCGGTGCGCCGAGCGCGCCCATCGGCACCGAATACGGGCCGGGCACGGTGTCGCTGAGATATTGTTGCTGGTCGTCGTAACGCGTGCAGGCGTACATCGTCGGCAATGGGGAAGGGGGAGGCATTTGCGGCGCGATGGCCACGGTCGCGATCGGCGCGGGTCGCGCAGTCGAAGCCGCGGACTGCGGCAGCGAACTCACTGTCGGCGCGTTTTCCAGCGAGACCGTGCTCTGCTTCTGTCGCGGCGGGCAGGGCTTGTCCTGGTAGCTCACCGCGCCGTCACCCGCGATGCAGCGGTAGACCTGCACCGCCTGCGCGGTTGCGGGAGCGCACAGGGCAGCGATGAGCAACAGGCGCGCGAAGCCGGCCATGCCGGCATGGTACGCGCACGCGACCTGAATGTCCGTCACACGCGGACACGCCGTCACGGATTAAAATCCCCAGTCCGGGAGGGGTGATGCGTCGTCGAGTCTTCGCAGCTTGTCTGGCGGTCCTGAGTTTCCTGCTGCTGCCGGGAGCGGCATGTGCGACCCTGCGCGCGTCGCAGTTGCCCGCCTCGCAAACTTCGTCGCCGTTGCCGGCCTCCGCGGTCATCGGCGGCGGGCTGGATGCGAAGTTCCAGCCCATGCCGCAGCCGTTGCTGCGTGCGCCGGATGCGCAAGTGGCCTGGTATCGCCTGCAGTTGACGCAGGACTGGAACGGCGCGTCGCCGCCATTGCTGGTAATCGGGGGCGACACGCGCGCGCACGTGGTGGCCTACCTGCCTCCGGATTACGCGGCGCATGCCGTCAGCCCCTACGACGCCGACCTCGATCCGCGTTTCTCGCGGCATGCGCTGGTGCTGGCGCTGCCTGGCGATCTGCGCGCAGGGCAATCCATCTATCTGGAAATGGGCGCGCCGGGGCAGACCCAGCCGCTGCATGTGGATGTGGCGGATTACGCGACCTACCAGGCCCGCGACCTGAACCACGTGCGGCTCAGCACGCTGTTCGCGGCGGTGCAGGCATCGATGCTGATGGTGATCCTGTGCTTCTGGCTGGTGCTGCGCGACCGGATGTTCCTGTACTTCCTCGCCTACATGGGCGCGCAACTGGTGTACCAGCTCGCGTCTTCCGGCGAGTTGTACGCGCTGCCTGGCGCCGCGCCGCTGCTGGCGCCGCTGCATTACCACCCGGGACAATTCGCGGCGATTTTGGCCGCGGCGCTGTCGATCGGTTTCATCCTCGAATTCGCCGACCTGCCGTCCTACGTGCCACGGCTGGCGCGCGCGCTGGAATGGCTGCGCTGGCCTTACTTCGCGTTCGCCGTGGCGCTCTGGATTCCGGCGTTGCAACCGGATGCCTGGTTGCCCAACACGGTGAACCTGTTGATCGTCGTCAGCACCCTGCTGGCGCTGATGGCGTCCTGGCGCGCGTGGCGGCTCGGCAGCCGACAGGCCGGGTTCTTCCTGATCGCATGGGTGCCCCTGCTCATGCTGACGCTGGTGCGCGTGGCGCAACTGATCGGCGGCTGGCCGTTGCCGGCGTGGCTGGAATACGGCTTCCCGGCGAGCATGGCCTACGCCGCGGTGGTGATCACCGTGGGCCTCGCCGATCGCACCCTGCAGGTGCGGCACGAACGCGATCACGCGCACCGCATGGCGGAATTCGACGCGCTCACCGGCGTGCTCAACCGCGGCGGCATCCTGCGGCGCTTGCGCGACGCCTGGGAAGCCGCGCGCAAGGAAGGCCAGTCGCTCGCCGTGTTGTTCCTCGACCTGGATCATTTCAAGCGCATCAACGACACACGCGGGCATGCCGCCGGCGACGCCTGCCTGCGCGCGGTGGTCGGCGCGATCCAGGAACAGCTCGGCGCGTCGGACCGGCTGGGCCGTTACGGCGGCGAAGAATTCCTGGTGGTGTTGCGCTGGACCAGCGCGCAGGCAGCGCAGCGGATCGCCGAACGCATCGTCGAACGCGCGGCCAGCCTGCGCGTGCCGGTCGGCGACCAGCCGGTGGAATTGACGGTCAGCATCGGCGTGGCGGTGATGCAGCCGGATACGCCCACTCCGGAAACCCTGCTCGAATGCGCCGACACGGCGCAATACCGCGCCAAGGCGCTCGGTCGCAATCGCGTGGAGATGTATCGTCGCGAAGACCTGGCTGAAACCGTGGCCATGCCGGGCTGAGCAACGCGCCGTTGCGACATGTCGATAGAATCGGGTGATGCAGACGCAATCCCGTGACGTACTGGAATTCTGGCGCGCCGCCGGACCGCGGCGCTGGTTCGCGCGTGACGCCGCGTTCGACGACGCATGCCGGACGCGTTTCCTCGAAGCGCACCACGCGGCCGCACGCCGCGAATGCGAAGCCTGGATGGACGACGCGGAAGGCGCGCTGGCCCTGCTGATCCTGCTGGACCAGATCCCGCGCAATGTGTTTCGCGACAGTGCGCACGCCTGGGCCGCCGACGGGCTGGCGCGGCATTACGCGCAACGCGCGATCGCGGCCGGCTTCGACGCGCAAACCGCGCCGATGTTGCGATCGTTCTTCTACCTGCCCTACGAACACTCGGAAGCGCTTGCGGACCAGGAACGTTCGCTGGCCCTGCATCGCGCGCTGCCGGGCGAAAACGCCGATCGCTGGGCGCACATGCATTACGACATCATCCACCGCTTCGGCCGTTTTCCCCATCGCAATGCCGCTCTGGGTCGCGCGACCACGCCGGAGGAACAGGCGTTCCTGGATCAGGGCGGATTTGCGGGGTGAGCCGGGGTTTTCACCAGATGCCGTGACTGCGCGCGCCGGAAAGCGGTTCATGGATGAGTGCCAGCCGAACTTTTCAATATCGCGCGCGCCGCCGGCGCGATCGCATCGACCCACAGCGAGTATTGCGCGACCGAAGGGTGCAGGCCGTCGGCGACGAGTTGATGGTGAGTGCCTGGATCGCGCGAAATGCCGGTGATGTCCACGAAATGGATGTCGTGAGCGCCGGCTTCTTCCCGCGCCACCGCGTTGAATGCATCGGTTTGCGTGGCGATGCTTTGTGGATCGCGGGCTTCTCCGCGCGCGAACGGCGTGGCGCCCCAATCGGGAATCGACACCACCAGCACGCGATCCGGATGGCCGCCGGCCAGTGCGATCGCGCGTTGCAACAAGGTCCGGAATTGTTCGCGGTATTCGTCGAGCGCGCGTCCGCGGTATTGGTTGTTCACGCCGATCAGCAGGGTGACCAGGTCGTACGGAGGATCGAAGTGCGATTCGTCCATCGCGCCGAGCAATTCGTCGGTGGTCCAGCCGGTGCGCGCGATGATCCGCGGATCGTCAAGCGGGGTGCCTTGCGCGCGCAGACGCGTTGCCAGCGCCACCGGCCAGCGTCCGGTTTCCGGAACGCCTTCGCCGATGGTGTAGGAATCGCCCAGTGCGAGGAAGGTGGCGGGCATGCGGGGAGTGCGGCGGAATGCGCGCGGTCGATGTGATCGCCGCATCCTAACAGCGGGCGCTCCGTGGCTCGCACCGGCAACGTGTTTTTCAACCTCCTGCCGGTGGTCCATCGGCGGCGAGTTGCGATCGGCGTGCGGAAAACGGCGATAATCCGCGCAATGACGGTTGGTGAATCTTCATTCTCCGCTGTGCGCATCGGCTGGCGTGGCGCGCTGCCGCCCTTGCGCGGCGCGCAGCGGCTCGCGCGCGTCAGCGCGCAGCATCGAGCCGGTTACGAAGTGCACGACGGCACGTGCGCGTTCAATGTACAGCCCGCGCCGCGCTTCCTGAAACGCGGGATCGAAGCCAACGAACGCCCCGCGGTGGGCGATTTCGTGATCATCGAACCCGGTTCTCCGCCGCACATCGTCGAGATCCTTCCGCGGCGCGGCGCCTTGACGCGCGCCGCCGCCGGGGAGCGTTACGTACGCCAGGTCATCGCCGCGAATGTCGACGTCGTGCTGCTGATGATGGGCCTGGATCATGACTTCAACGCTGCGCGCGCGGAACGCTATCTTGCGCTGATCGAGGGCAGCGGCGCGGCGCCGGTGGTGGTGCTGACCAAGGCCGACAAGCTGGATGCCGAAGCATGCGGCGAAGCGCTGGCGCAACTGGCAGCGCGGCTTCCGCCTGGCACGCCATTGCTCGCGATCAACGGCAAGGACCCGCACAGCGTCGCCGCGCTCGATCCGTATCTGGCGCCGGGCATCACCGCGGTGCTGGTCGGTTCCTCCGGTGCCGGCAAATCCACGCTGACCAATACGCTGCTGGGCGAATCGCGCATGGCGACCGCCGCCACCCGCGAAAGCGACGGACGCGGCCGCCACACCACCACGCATCGCGCGTTGTTGTTGCTGCCCGGTGGCGCCTGCCTCATCGACACGCCGGGCATGCGCGAATTGAAACTCACCGGCGAGGAAGCATTGGATGTCTTCGCCGACATCGACGCGCTGGCGTCGCGTTGCCGTTTCGCCGATTGCAGCCACGGCAACGAACCGGGTTGCGCGGTGCGTGCGGCGATCGAATCCGGCGAACTGGACGCCGACCGTTTCGCCAATTATCTGAAGTTGAGCGGCGAGCGCGAACAACAGACCGAAGCGCTGGAAGCGCGCTTGCACCGCAAGGCCGACGACAAGGTGCAGACGCGCGCCCTGCGCCAGTTCTATCGCGACCGCGAACGCAAATGAGCAGGAAGGCGCCGCGCGGATTCGCACGTTGCAGCGCGCTGGACAAGCGCCTGGTGGAGGCGGTGCGCGGCGTGCACGTGCTGGGCTCGGTGGCGTGGCCGGCCTCGGTCGAGCAGCAATTCCTGCACGCTCTCGCGCGTGGGCACGAAACGTTGCCGAAGGTCGAATACGCGAAGCCGGACTTGTCGGCGCAGCGCGCGGAATTGCAGGCCATCGCGGAGGCCGCCGATGCGGACCATCCGCTGGGCGATTACCTGGCGCGCAGCGCGCGTTCCTGGTCCGTGGCGGCGGAAATGCTGGAAGCGGTCGGAGGTCCGGCGGTCACCGCGTTGTCGATCGAATTGTATGGCCGGCCCCACGACGCGCTGCCCGGCAGCACGCAAACCAACCTGGACGCCGCGAAGTATTTCCTGCAGATCGCGGAAGAACTCGGCGACGGGCTGGCCGCGGACGAGATCGATTACTGCCTTTCCGCGGATACGATGCGCGAGGAATTGCAGCGCGAGGTCGATGCCTTCTTCGGGGACGACATCGTCAAGGTGGTAATCGACCCGGACCTGACGGCCAAGGCCGCCGCGGGCGCCGCGCGCATCCGGCTGCGTTCGGCCACCTGCTATTCCGAATACGACCGCAACCAGTTGCTGGAACACGAGGCCTTCGTGCACACGCTGACCGCGCTAAACGGACGCGCGCAGCCGGTGCTCAAATCGCTGTCGCGCGGTTCGCCGCGCGCGACCCTCACGCAGGAAGGCCTGGCGGTGTTCGCGGAACTGATGTCCGGCTCGATCGACATCGCACGCCTCAAGCGCATCAGCCTGCGCATCCTCGCGATCGACCGCGCGCTGGCGGGCGCGGACTTCATCGAGGTGTTCCGCTTCTTCCGAGCGCACGGGCAGAACGATGCCGACAGTTTCCATTCGGCGCAGCGCGTGTTCCGCGGCGTGCCGCCGGGCGGCGGCGCGGCCTTCACCAAGGACAACGTCTATCTGGCCGGCCTGCTGACCGTGCACACCTTTTTCCGCTGGGCGTTCAAGCGCGGGAGGCTGGATCTGCTGCGCCACTTGTTCGCAGGCAAATTCGTGCTGGAGGACGTGATCCGGCTGGCGTCATGCTTCGCGGAGGGTTCGCTGGCGCCGCCCAGATACCTGCCGCCGTGGATGCGCAGCGCGCATGGGCTGGCAGGAAGGCTGGCGTTTTCGCTGTTCGCGAACAAGATCAGGATGGGCAAGATCGGGCAATGGGACCCGGCTTGAGCGCTGCGGCCTAACCCTTGCGCTGCAAGGCTTTGCGGGGACGCGTGATATATTGATGGACCGCGTCGCGTGTTGCGGCGCGCCATGCCACCGGCGTTTCGATGAGCCTTCCCGAAGAACTCAAGCAGGCCGCGCTGGACTACCACCGTCACGCGCCGGCGGGAAAGATCCGCATCACGCCGACCAAGTCGTTGCTGACCGCGCGCGACCTGTCGCTGGCCTATTCGCCGGGCGTCGCCGCCGCTTGCGAGGCCATCGTCGAGAATCCGGTCGAGGCTTACTCGCTCACCGCGCGCGGCAACCTGGTCGCGGTGATCACCAACGGCACCGCCGTGCTCGGGCTGGGCGACATCGGCCCGCTGGCCGGCAAGCCGGTGATGGAAGGCAAGGGCGTGCTGTTCCGCAAGTTCGCCGGCATCGACGTGTTCGACATCGAGATCGACCAGAAGGACACGGACAAACTGGTCGAGACCATCGCCGCGCTGGAGCCGACTTTCGGCGGCATCAACCTCGAGGACATCAAGGCGCCGGAGTGTTTCATCGTCGAGCGGAAATTGCGGGAACGCATGAAGATCCCGGTGTTCCACGACGACCAGCACGGCACCGCGATCATCGTCGGCGCGGCGCTGATCAACGCGCTGCGCGTGGTCGGCAAGAAGATCGAAGACGTGAAGCTGGCGCACGCCGGCGCCGGCGCGGCCGGCATCGCATGCCTGGACATGCTGGTGGCGTTGGGCATGAAGCCGGAGAACATCCTGGCGATCGACCGCAACGGCGTGCTGCACTCCGGGCGCAACGACATGGACGCGGATCGCGCGCGTTACGCGCGCGACACGCAGGCGCGCACGCTGGCGGACATCGTCAAGGGTGCGGACGTGTTCCTGGGCCTGTCCGCGGGCGGAGTGCTGAAACCGGAAATGCTGGCGAGCATGGCCGCGAAGCCGGTCGTGCTGGCGCTGGCCAACCCGACGCCGGAGATCATGCCGGACCTCGCGCGCGCGACGCGCCCGGATTGCGTGATCGCCACCGGGCGTTCGGATTTCCCCAACCAGGTGAACAACGCGCTGTGCTTCCCGTACATCTTCCGCGGCGCGCTGGACGTGGGCGCGACCACGATCAACGAGGCGATGAAAGTCGCCTGCGTGCATGCGATCGCGGAACTGGCGCGGCGCGAAGGTTCGGATGTCGCCGCGCGCGCCTACGGCGGCAAGCCGCCGCATTTCGGCCGCGATTACCTGATCCCGCAGCCGTTCGATCCGCGCCTGCTGGTGCAGCTCGCGCCGGCGGTGGCGCGAGCCGCGATGGATTCCGGCGTCGCGACGCGTCCGATCGCGGACATGGCGGCCTACCGCGAAAAGCTGATGCAGTTCGTGTTCCGCACCGGGCTGGTGATGAAACCGGTGTTCGAGCGCGCCAAGTCCGATCCCAGGCGCGTGGTGTACGCGGAAGGCGAAGAGGAAACCGTGCTGCGCGCGGTGCAGACGGTGGTGGACGAAGGCCTGGCGCGGCCGATCCTGATCGGTCGGCCGGAAGTGATCGCGCGTCGCATCGAGCGCGTCGGCCTGCGGTTGCAAGCCGACCGCGATTTCGATCTGTGCAACATCCATTCCGACCCGCGTTTCGACGAATACTGGCAGCAGTACTACGCGCTGATGCAGCGGCGCGGCTTTACCCAGGCGCTGGCGAAGTCGGTGGTGCGCTCGCGTTCCAGCGTGATCGCCGCGCTGATGGTGGAGCGCGGCGACGCCGACGCGATGATCTGCGGCACGGTCGGCCGCTACCAGAAGAAGCTCGGCCACATCCTCGACATCATCGGGCTGGACCGCGGCGCCTGCGCGCCGGCGGCGATGACCGCGATCGCCAACGACAAGGGCGTGTATTTCTTCCTCGACACCCACGTGCAGGACGATCCCGACGCCGAACAGATCGCCAACGCGACGCTGCAGGCCTCGCTGCGGCTGAAGCTGTTCGGCATCGACGCGCGCATCGCGCTGCTCTCGGCGTCGAATTTCGGCAGTCGCGACAACGCGGCCACGCGCAAGCTGCAGGAAGCGCTGCGCATCATCCGCAAGCGCGTGCCGAAGCTGGAGGTGGAAGGCGAGATGCAGGCCGACCTGGCGCTGGACCCGGCGTTGCGCGAACGCGTGTTCCCGAATTCGCGCCTGACCGGGCGCGCCAACGTGTTCGTGTTCCCCAACCTGGAAGCTGCCAACACCGCCTTCAACATGACGCGCGTGATGTGCGACGGCGTGGTGATCGGCCCGATCCTGATGGGAGTCGCCAAGCCGGTGCACGTGCTGACGCCGCAGGCGACCGTGCGGCGCGTGGTCAACATGACCGCCATCGCATGCGTGGAAGCGCAGATTCGTGCGGAGCGCGAATTGAAAGAGGGGAATGTCAGGATGCAGACGAATGCCGTTGCGCCCGAACGCGGGCGTGGTGAATGATCCGACGACAAGCGATGCGCGCGAACGATGCGCACGAGGAAACAACGATGAACGACCTGACCCGCGTATTGCTCGACAACGATCCCGATCCGTCGGAAACCCGCGAATGGATCGAATCGATCGACGCCGTGATCGGCGCCGAAGGCCCCGAGCGCGCGCACTTCCTGCTCGAAAAGCTGGTGGACGAGACGCGCCGTGCCGGCGGGCACCTGCCTTTCGATCCGACCACCGAATACATCAACACCATTCCCCCGCATCTCGAGGCCAAATCGCCCGGCGACGCGGCGATGGAATGGCGCATCCGCTCGCTGATCCGCTGGAACGCGATGGCGATGGTGGTGCGCGCCAACCGCAAGCCGGGCGAACTCGGCGGGCACATCGCCAGTTTCGCCTCCAGCGCCACGCTGTACGACGTCGGTTTCAACTATTTCTGGCGCGCGCCGAGCGAGGACCATCCGGGCGATCTGATTTTCTATCAGGGCCATTCCAGCCCGGGCATCTACGCGCGTTCGTTCCTGGAAGGCCGCCTGACCGAAGACCAGCTCGACCGCTTCCGCATGGAAGTCGGCGGGCGCGGGCTCTCGTCGTATCCGCATCCGTGGCTGATGCCGGATTACTGGCAGACGCCGACGGTGTCGATGGGGCTGGGTCCGATCCAGGCGATCTACCAGGCGCAGTTCTGGAAATACCTGGAAAGCCGTGGCCTGATCCCGAAGACCGATCGCAAGATCTGGTGCTTCATGGGCGACGGCGAAACCGACGAACCGGAATCGCTGGGCGCGATCGCGCTGGCCGGGCGCGAGAAGCTGGACAACCTCGTGTTCGTGATCAACTGCAACCTGCAGCGCCTCGACGGCCCGGTGCGCGGCAACGGCAAGATCATCCAGGAACTGGAAGGCGTGTTCCGCGGCGCGGACTGGAATGTCGTCAAGCTGATCTGGGGAAGTTACTGGGATCCGCTGCTGGCGCGCGACAACGGCGGCGCCCTGCGCAAGCTGATGATGGAAACCGTGGACGGCGAATACCAGGCCTGCAAGGCCTTCGGCGGCGCGTACACGCGCGAGCATTTCTTCGGAAAATATCCGGAAACCGCGGCGATGGTCGCGTCGCTTTCCGACGACGACATCTGGCGCCTCAATCGCGGCGGCCACGATCCGCACAAGGTCTATGCGGCGTATCACGCAGCCACGCACACCGAAGGCATGCCGACCGTGATCCTGGCCAAGACGATCAAGGGTTATGGCATGGGCACGGCCGGCGAATCGCAGAACACGACGCACCAGCAAAAGAAGATGCACGAGGATGCGATCGTCGCGTTCCGCGATCGTTTCAACATTCCGGTGTCGGACGAGAAGCTCAAGGGCGAGGACCTCGACTCGGTGCCGTATTTCCATCCGGGCAAGGATTCGCCGGAAGTCGAATACATGCACGAACGCCGCAAGGCGCTGGGCGGTTACCTGCCGCAGCGTCGGCGCAAGTCGTCGTCGGATTTCGCCGCGCCGGAACTGAAGGCGTTCGAACAGATCACCAAGGGCACCGGCGATCGCGAGATCAGCACCACCATGGCGCTGGTGCGCGGCATGAACCTGCTGTTGCGCGACAAGCAGATCGGTCCGCGCGTGGTGCCGATCGTGGCCGACGAGGCGCGCACCTTCGGCATGGAAGGCATGTTCCGGCAGATCGGCATCTATGCGCCGTTCGGGCAGAAGTACAAGCCGCAGGACGCCGACCAGTTGCTGTATTACCGCGAGGACACCAAGGGCCAGGTGTTGCAGGAAGGCATCAGCGAGGCCGGCGGCATGTCGGCGTGGATCGCCGCCGCGACGAGTTATTCGGTATCCGACCTGCCGATGTTGCCGTTCTTCATCTACTACTCCATGTTCGGTTTCCAGCGCGTCGGCGACCTCGCGTGGGCGGCGGGCGATTCGCGCGCGCGCGGATTCCTGATCGGCGGCACCGCCGGGCGCACCACGCTCAATGGCGAGGGCCTGCAGCACGAAGACGGTTCTTCGCACCTGTGGGCCGGCGCGGTTCCCAACTGCCGCGCCTACGATCCGACGTTCTCCTACGAAGTCGCGGTGATCCTGCAGGACGGCGTGCGCCGCATGCTGCACGAACAGGAAGACGTGTATTACTACATCACCGTGATGAACGAGAACTACCCGCACCCGGACATGCCGGAAGGCTGCGCGGAAGGCATCGTCAAGGGCATGTACCTGCTGCGCGACGCCGGCAAAAGCAAAAAGGGCGCGCCGCGGGTGCAGCTGCTCGGAGCCGGCACGATCCTGCGCGAATGCATCGCGGCGGCGGAACTGCTGGGATCCGAATTCGGTGTGGCCGCGGACATCTGGTCGTGCCCTAGTTTCGTCGAATTGCGTCGCGACGGATTCGACTGCGAGCGCTGGAACCGCCTGCATCCGGAAACGAAGCAGCAGCGCACGCCGTACGTCGCGCAATGCCTCGCTGGCCGCGACGGCCCGGCGGTGGCGGCGACCGATTACGTGCGCGAATACGCCGACCAGATCCGCGCCTTCATGCCGGACGGCAAGCGTTACGTCGTGCTGGGCACGGACGGCTACGGCCGCAGCGACACGCGCGAACACCTGCGCGGGTTCTTCGAAGTCGACCGCCACTGGATCGCGCATGCCGCGATCTGCGCGCTCGCCGCCGAAGGCACGCTCAAGCCGCAGGACGTCGCGCGCGCGATCAAGCTGTGGAAACTCGATCCCGACAAGCCCAACCCCGTCACCGTCTGACGTGCTTCACTCCGCCATCGCGCGCTGGATGGCCTCCAGCGCGTGGCCGCGGGTCTCGATGCCGGAGCGGGCGATCATCAGCCCGGAGATCGCCATCGGCACGGCGATCACGATGGCGGAAAGCGTGAAGTTGCCGAACAGGCCGAGCACCCCGAGGCCCGCGCCGAGGATGCCGCCGGCCTTGGAGCTGGCGGCGATCATGCCGGAGCCGGTGCCGCGCAGGTGCACCGGATAGATTTCCGCCGAATACGGAATCATCGTCGCGATCACGCCGCTGATCCCGATCAGCAGCGCGACGGTTGCGACCACGGTCGCCATGGTGTTTTGCACGTGGCCGACTTCGATCGCGAGAAACGCGAGCAGTGCGAGCGCGGTCAGCGCGATGAACAGCACCAGCGTGCGCACGCTGCTCCAGCGCTGATACAGCCACACCACCACCGCGATGCCGGGGATCGCCAGGATCGCCGATTTCGCCAGCAGTTCGCTCGCGCCGTGGGCATCCAGGCCCAGTTTTTCCAGATTGCCGGGTAACCACAGCAGGAAGCCGAAATTCGCCAGGCCCCATGCCAGCCCGCACATCGCAAGTCCCGCGCTGATCCGCGCGTAACGGCCGCGCAACAACTCGCGCACGCCCGCGACCGGATGCGCGGTTTCCAGGATCGGGGCATCGCTGTCGCGGGAATCTTCCAGCAGCTTCGTGGAACCGGCGAAGCGCATCAGCACCGCGCGCGCCTCGGCGTGCAATCCGCTGTTGGAAAGGAAGCGCGGCGATTCGGGAATGAATCGGTTGAGGAACACGATCAGCGCGCCGGTGGGAAGGTTCAACAGCCACAACGCGCGCCAGGAGAAGGTGGGTTCCAGCAACGTGGCCGCGCCCGATGCGGCGAGATATCCGGCCGACGTGCCGATGCCGCCCAGTGCCACCAGCAGCCAGCCGCGGTGCGCGGTGGGAATGGTTTCGGCCATCAGGGTGAACGCGATCGGCAACATGCCGCCGGCCGCCGCGCCCATCATGAAGCACATCACCAGGTTCCACGAGAAGGCCGGCATGGTGCCGCAGATGGCGGTGCCCATGAACATGATCGCGGAAAGCAGGATCGCGGCGCGGCGCCCGAACAGATCGGCGATGCGCCCCCACACCACCGAACCTACGGCGGTGCCGGTCAAAGCCGACAGCGCGAGATAGCCGGCGGTCGATTTGGTGATCGCATATTCGTGCGCCATGCCGGGCATCACGAATGCGATCGAAGCCGGCTTCATCACGTCCACGGTCAACGCCGCAACCAGCACGATCACCAGCTTCCAGTGCTCTTGGTTGAGCGGCACGCCATCCGCGATGTGGAAATAGCGATGATTGCCGTGACCGTGCAGGTTCTGCCGCAGTTGTTCGACATGCGGCATCAAACCGTAGCCCGCCAGCAGCACTCCGGCGGGAATCAGGAACATGCCGATCGCCATCGGCGTGTCCATCGCCATGCCGGCGAGGTGGTAATGCATCGGCGCAGCCATCAGGTACATCGGCATGTGCAGGCACACGCCCGCCGTCACCGCGAGGCAGCCGATCCAGAAGGCGAGCGGATGATGGAAGGCGATGCCGCGCGAATTCATGGGTGAGCCGGGTCGGGGCGGGCCGATGATCCTAGCAAAGCGCCGTCGATCGCGACGCCTCGAATTCCGACGAAGGCCTGCGGTGTCGGCTTGCAATCGTCGGGGAATTCCTACGGAATCCTGCGGCGAAGCCATGTAGCGGCGCGTCGCGCAAGGTTCGAAGATGCGTTTCCACCACGGGGACGCATCATGCACGCGAGTCCGCTTCGATTCCGGTTTTCCTGGCTTGCGGCGACGCTTGCAGGCCTGGCGTTGCAGGCGACGATGGCCGCGTGCGCGCGCGCCGCGCCGGTATATCGCTGCACGGGCACGCATGGCGAAACCATGTTCCAGGCCGAGCCTTGCGCATCGCCAAAGGACAAGGGCGTCGTGGAAGTGCGCGAGCAACCCCTGATCGATCCGTCGGCGCCGCCTGCTGCGGCGCGTTCCGCCGTCGCGCGTGGCGGCAAGCAACGCAAGGTCGCGGCAACCCATCACGCGAACAGACGCGTGGAGAAAACCCCGGCGTCCTATGAATGCCGCGCTTCCGACGGCGAAGTCTTCTATCGGCATTCGCGCTGCCCCGGCACGGTGAAGGGCGATGGCGTCGCACGCTTCGGCGCGCAGGCTCCGCAAGCATCTTCGCGTCGCGGGCGGACGGCGGACGGCGGCGCGTGGGGCACGGTGAAGGTGGCCGCGCGCAAGATTCCGCGAGAGGAAGCCTGCCGCCGGATCAATGCATTGACGACGTCGGACCGCGATGGCCATGAGCGCGACGAACAGGTTTCCGTCTACGACCACAATACGGGCCGCGATCCCTGCGAGGGAATTTGAACCCGGCTTCATCCATTGCGCGTGGCGCGACTGCGCACCCGCGCGCGCTTGCCGGACTTGCCGCGCGGAGTCGGACCGGCGCGCCGCATCCCGAGTTTCGGCTTGGCGCGGAATTGCGCGGCTTCGTCCGGTATCCATCCCCGGAACGCCTGGAAACCGCCGTGCCGCGAGGAGCGTTCGGGATAGACGAGTCGATGCCGGGGTGCAGCGCGACGAAGCGCGGCAGCCGGGGCAGCAACCAGAAACCGCACCCGAAACCACATTCTCTGCGTCAGCGGTTCGCTTGCAGCTTTCGGCAGCGGCCGGAGAGATGCAGGCGGACATGGCATGGAACACGCGGCTTGCATGCATGCGTGACAAGACCGAAGCTAGCGATCCGCGCGCCGCGCGTGTTGCGGCGACGCATCCATCATGCGGAGGAATTCCGATGCCTGCGTTACGCCATTCGATGGCGGCGATGATCGCCGCCGTCCTGCTCGGAGCCTGTTCGCAGGGAAGCAATGCGCCGGCGCAACCGCAACCGGACGCCAGGGCTGCGCGCGAATTGCAGGCGCAGCAGAAGCTGGTGCTGTACCAGAGCATGCTGTCCTCGCATCGCGACGATCTCGCGGCGCCCATCGGGGAAGAGATCGTCAAGGACTTCGGCGACACCGCCGCCGCCACCGAGATCAACAAGACGCTGCCGCAGATCGAGGCTGCCGCGAAGGCCACGGCCGAGCATGATCGCCTGGCCAACCTGTGGACCTATCAGACCGCGACGCAGTCGGGTGCCATCCAGCACACCGCCAGCGTCACCAGCAGCAAGCCGACCGGCGCCGCCGCGGTGCAACTGATCTTGCGCCGCCACGCGAAGTGGGGCCAGAGCGTGTATCTGTTCGGCAGCGGCCACGGTTTCGTGTGCAAGGATCTTTGCAACGTGGCGATGCGCTTCGACGGCAAGCCGCAGACCTGGAAGGCATACCTGCCCAAGACCGGCGAGCCGGCACTCTTCATCAAGGACGATCCGCGCTTCATCGCGGCGATGCAGAAAGCCAGGGTAATCGAGATGGACGTGGATACCCGCGACCAGGGCAAGGAGGCGTTGCAGTTCGAAGTGGGCGGCTTCGACAAGGGGAAATTCCCGCCGTTGTCGAAGCACTGAAGCGTGCTGCGGGCTTGTTGAAACCCACACGGCGCGGGCGCAAGATGCGCGCCGGCAGGGAGGAATCGGCGTGGAAGAGAAGATCTGCGTTTTCGACGACGTCTACAACGAGACTTCCGCGCGCGCGCAGGCCGAGCACGAGAAGACCGCGGCCTTCGGCATGCTGGCGCGGATGAAGCTGTGGGACCGGCCCAAGGAAACCGACATCACGCTCGCCTCCACCGAGAAACGCTACGAGCCTTTCTGGCTGGCCAAGGCCACGCGCCGCACGCTGTACAAGCGCAAGACCAGCTACCAGATTCACATCGAACATGCGCACGCGGTGGCGGTGGAATTGCTGGGACAAAAGCTTCCGGTCGACCCGGCCAGGCGCGAACTGAAACTTGCCGCACTGGAAGATTGCGAGCGCACGGTCTCGCTTTCCGAATATTTCGACGGCCTGCACCGGCAGACGCCCGAAAAGACGCTGGCGGATTTCGCCGGCAACTACACTTTCCACGAGATTTCGGGCAACACCGAACCGAATTTCATCGCGCCGACGGTGACCGCGGCCTCGGTGCTGCAGCAGGTGAAAGCGCGACTCGCCACGCCGATCGAAGCCGACCAGATCGAATCCGACGGAATCGACCTGCAGGCGTTGAACCTGCTCTACCGGCCGGTCTACGCGTTCCAGTTCGCGTGGAAGGACAAGCAGGGCGTGATCGAGATCGACGGTCTGTCTGGGCGCGTCAACAAGGAAGGCAACATGCTCGGCAACGCCGTGCGCAAGCTGGGTTCACGCGATGCCCTGTTCGACCTGGGCGCCGATTTCGCCGGCATGGTGCTGCCCGGCGGCACCATCGTGGTCAAGCTGATCGACAAGCTCTCGAAGTGAGAAGCGTCGAGAAAGAACGTGCTGCTGTTGAAAAGTGCGGCCATGGATGGCCGCTTTTGAACTCGCACTGAGCGGGAATGCCGGTCAACGCGTGGCGCTTCGGTTAGCCGCGATCATGGACGATCGCACTAATCCTGAACTTCGTCGCAGCGACGTTCGGTGGTGGTATAGGTCTGGCTATCCTGATGCGCCTGCTGCACCTTGTTGCCGACCACGCCGCCGGCGACCGCGCCGCCGACCGTCGCCAGGGTCTTGCCCTTGCCGCCGCCCACCTGATGACCAAGCAGGCCGCCCGCCACCGCGCCGATCGCGGTGCCGGTGATGCGGTGCTTGTCCTTGTGCGGCACCTTGTGCACGACCTGCACGTCGCGGCAGACCACTTTCGCGGATGCCGGTGCGGCGTTGACCGCCGCCATCACCAGGATCAGCGCGGGACCGATATAGTGCTGGAAACGCATGTCGTTCTCCAAGCATTTCTCCATCAAGGACCTTGCTACGCGGGCAGCGGGCTGTCAAATTGCCGCGCCGGCGTGGTTCAGCCCGCAGTCGGCATCGCCGCGCCCGTCTAGACGCAATATTCAGGTATCTGCCGCGACACTGGCCGGGCTATTCCATTCCACGAACAGAGGTGACGAGGATGAAAGGGACCATCATGAAGCGTCTGAAGATGCACACGCTCGCTGTGGCCACGGGCGCCGCCGTGTTGTGTGCAGGCACGCTGGCCGTCAGTCCGCGGGCTTCGGCGGCGGCGGACCTGGAATGTAAGTTGCGGTATTCGATGAAAGGCTGGTCGGCGATTATCAAGAAGGCCGAAGGCAACGGCACGGTGACCTGTGCCAACGGCGAATCCATGGCCGTGCACATCGAAGTCATCGGTGGCGGCCTGACCGCAGGCAAATGGCAGATCGACGACGGCAGGGGCGACTTCAGCGACGTGCACCACATCCGCGAAGTGCTCGGCAACTATGCGCAAGGTGAAGCCAGCGCCGCCGCCGGCAAGGCCGCCACCGCGCAGGTGTTGACCAAGGGCACCGTGTCGCTGGCGCTCGCCGGCACCGGCCAGGGCATCGATCTCGGCCTGTCCGGCGCGAAGTTCTCCATCAGCAGCGCCGGCCCGGTGCACATGCATCACTGAGGCGCGACCACCGCGTCCTAGCCCGAGGCCGCGGCGCATCAGCGTCGCGGCCTTTTTGTTTCTTCCGGCGTCGCGTCGCGCGCCTGCCGGCGTATCCGCGGAGCGACGCATGCAGGATCTTCTGAAACGCATCGACATGCCCGAGTTGCCGCATCAGGCGATCCGTTTCGGGCTGCAATTGGCGCTGGCCCTGCTGCTGTTGCTGCTCGGCTTCTGGATGGCGGCGCGGCTGGCCAACCTGTTCCGGCGCGCGCTGGAACGCACGCACCTGGACGTGACGTTGAGTGGATTCCTGCGCAACCTGGCGTACGGCGTGCTGATCGTGCTGTTGCTGGTAATGACGCTGGATTTCGTCGGCCTGCCCAGCGCGCCTTTCATCACCGCGCTCGGCGCCGCCGGCCTCGCGATCGGACTGGCGCTGCAGGGATCGCTGTCGAACCTCGCGTGGGGCGTGTTGCTGATCGTGTTCCGTCCGTTCCGCGCCGGCGATTTCGTGCAGCTCGGCACGATCGAAGGCACGGTGGAACGCATCGACCTGATGCAGACCTGGCTGGTGATGCCGGACAACCGCGAGGCGATCGTGCCCAACGCCAAGGTCGGTTCCGACGCGATCATCAATTTCAATCGTCTCGGCAAACGTCGTTTCGAGATCAAGGTCGGCATCGGTTATGGCGACGACATCGAACGCGCGATGCGGATCGTGCGCGAACTGTTCGCGCAAGGTTCACGCATCCTGGAAAATCCCGCGCCGGGCGTGTGGTTGAATGCGCTGGGCGAAAGCACGGTGGACCTGGTGATCCGCGCCTGGGCCGCCGTCGGCGACCTGTGGGAAACGCAGACCGCCTTCACGCTGGCGTTGAAACGGCGTTTCGACGCGGAAGGCATCAGCCTGCCGTTCCCGCAGCACGAAGTGACCGTGCGGCAGGTTGCCGCCAAATGATGCGGGACGACCCGGCCGGACGATCCGGCCGGCGCGCATTGCAACGCCGGATCGCTTATTCCAGCGTCACCTGCGCGCGGTTGTCGTCGCTGACGCGATCGACCAGCTCGTTGAACGGATCGATGCCGGCCTCGTAAGGCTGGCCGTCCACGACCACGCTGATCGTGCTGTCGCCGTCCGCGACCGGCATCTTCGCAAGGTACAGCGGTTTCTCGTCCTGTTCCTCGCCGTCGGCGGCCTTGGCGAACACGCCGATCTCGATCGGGATGTCGACCTTCGCGCGCGTCTCCTTGCCCTTGCCGTCCGCGTACGACTTGGCGGCGTGCACTTGCAGCGTCACCCGGTACTTGCCGTCGGGAAGTTTCTTCGCGGCGGCCTTGACCATGCGGTCGTCGAACAGGGTGATGCGGTCGAAGAAGTCGGTAACCAGTCCCTGGTACTGCGGGCCGGCTTCGGCGCGCAGTGGCGCGATCAGGTCGCGGGTATCGGTGTAGGGCAGCTGCTGGAACTTCACCGCGCCCAGCCACTGCCGCAACGCCGCATTGACCTTGTCCTCGCCGATGTAATCCTGCAGCGCGTAGAAGATCACCGAGCCCTTGCGGTAGTGGATGTAGGCCTGGTTCTCGACCAGCGCGAGCGGTTCCTCCTCGACGCGTTCGCCGCCGCGGCCCGACAGGTAATTGTCGAGTTCGTACTTCAGGAACTTGCGCATTTTCGTCGGGCCGTACAGGTGCTTCATCACCATCAGAGCCGAATACTGCGCGAGGGATTCATCCAGCATGGTCACGCCCTGCACGCTGGCGCCAATGGCCTGGTGCGCCCACCACTGGTGGCCGATTTCGTGCGCGGTGACGTAGGTGACGTAATCGATGTCGGACGGCTTGCGCAGGTCCGCGATGAAACCGATCGACTCCGAGAACGGAATGGTGTTCGCGAACGACTGCGCGAACGCCGCGTAATCCGGGAATTCGAGGATGCGGATCTGCCGGAACTGGTACGGCCCGAAGTGCTGCGTGTAGTAATCCAGCGACAACTTCGCCGCCGCGATCATGCGCTGCACGTTGTAGGGATGTTGCGGGTCGTAATAGATCTCCAGCGCCACGTCGCGCCACTTGTCGCGTGCGACCGCGTAGCGCGCCGACTGGAACGAGAAGAAATCGAGGATCGGCGTGTCCTGCACGTAATGGAACCAGCGGCGGTCGCCCTGCGTCCATTCCTTCTGCAGGTAGCCCGGCGCCAGCGCGATCTGGTCGGCGCTGGTCGAAAGCGTGGCCTCGAAATGCACCCAGTCGGCATCGCAGGAAATCAGGTTGTTGCCATGCGCCGCGGCGTCGTCGCGCTTCGGCAGGCGTTGCGCCGGGCCGAGCCCGTACTTGCGGCGGTCGTTGTTGTCGTCGAGCTGGCGGCCCTCGTCGTAGCAGAAGTGCGGGAACGACGCGCTGTTGATGAAGGTGCCGTTGCGAACCACCGATTCGCCGGTGGGTTCGTTGGCGAAACCCGGATAGGCCACGTGCATCCGGAAACCGAAATCCATCGAGGCGCCGGGGGCCAACGGCGTCGCCAATTTGTAGAGATAGAAGCCCTGCCCGGCGTCCGCGTGTTCCACCGTGTGCGCGGGGAAATCGAGATCGATGCGGGATTCGCGGGAGTCCGGGGTCGGCAACTGCACCAGCAGCGTGGAGATCGGCCGGTCGTGCTTGTTGACCAGCACGTAATGCCCGTCGATGTCGGCCTTGCGTTGCGCCGGATAGATCGCGACATCCACTTTGACATCGGTGATGCGGGGCTGCGCCATGCCCATGTACTTGCGGTACTGCTTTTCGTAGTTCGCCGCGAGACGCTGGCCCTGGTCGTAGGTCTGGTAGCGGTACAACCGGTGCGTGTTGTGGAACAGGAACACGCCGATCGCGGCGAAACCCGCCAGCGCCAGCACCAGCAGCACGCGCGCGGGCAAGCCGAAACGTTGCCGCGCCACGCGCGTGCGTTCACGCCAGCCGGCGACGTTGCCGCGCAGCCAGTACAGCGCACCGAGCACGAGCAACGCGACCGCGAGGCAGCCCCAATAGGCGCGGAACCACAATGTGCCGATCCAGAACGAGCCGAAACCGTTCATGTCCGAATACGGCGTGTCCGGCGCGCTGCCGTAGCGGTACAGGTGGTCGGAGAGGTGCTGTTGCGACAGCACGATGTTGGAAACGATGAAGGCCAGCAACAGCCCGTAGCCCGCGAACTTGTTGTTGGACCACACCTGCAGCACCACGGCGAGGATGCCGAGCAGCAGGAAACCGAGCAGGTCCAGGCCGATGAATTGCAGGTACAGCAGCGGCTGCAAATGGTGGTAGCCGCGCAGCAACTGGTAACCCATGCAGAACAGCGAACCGGCCGCGAGGAACAGCACGATCACCGCCGCCAGCGCGACCACCTTCGACAACAGCGGAATCCAGTCCGGCGTCGGGAAGGCGTCCACGACTTCGCTGATTTTCCCCGCACGTTCGCGCCACACCAGTTCGCCGGCATAAAAGCCGACCACGAACAACAAGAGCCAGGTGAAACTGCCGGACATCGCCTGCGCCATCTGGTGCGTCACCGGCCACACGCTGGTGCCGTAGATCTCGCCGCTGAAGGCAAGGCTCGCGCCGAGGTTCATCAGGCCGAACGCCAGCATCACCAGGAACGGCACGCCGCGCAGCACCGCGCGCGTGTCGAACCACGCGAGTTTCAGGAACTGCACGCCACGCGCTGCGGCGCCCGTGCGCAAAGCCACGCGTGGCGGCACGATCGGCGCGCCCGTCGCCACCGACGAAGGCGCCGCTGCATCGACGCGCTTGCGGCGGCGGAACCAGCGCAGGCCTTCGCGTTCCGGCTTGAACAGTGCGAACGCGGCCGCCAGCAATGCGATACCGGCCGCCAGCCAGAGCGCGCGGTTGCCGAGCAGCACGCCGGCAAGTTCGGGAATGCGCACGTTGCGGTCGGCCGGCGTCCAGTAACGCGTCACCAGATCCAGCGCGCCGAGCCCGAAGGGATCGATCAGCGCGCCCGCGGTCTGGTGTTCGATATTGCCGTTGCCCAGCGTGCCCAGCGCGATTTCCCAAAGCACGAAGAACGCGATCACGCCGATGTAGGTGCCGAGCATCGAGCGTGTCGCCGTCGCCAGCAGGAACAGCAGCGCGCCGATGAAGAACAGGTTGGGCAGCACGATCGCGACGAGCGCCCAGCCGTAGGCGTGCCATGGCGTCGGCCCCAGTCGCGCGGGATCCAGCCACGGCATCAGCGAACCCAGCCACATGCCCGCCGCCACCGCCAGCAGCACGACCACGCTGATCAGCCAGCCCGCGGCGAACCGTCCGCCGAGATAGGCGCTCCGCGACATCGGCGTGGAGAACACCAGCTCCGCGGTGCCCGCGCTGAAATCGCGCAGCGCGGCGCCGGCCACGAAGATCGTGATCAGGAACAGGCCGAACACCGAGAAGAACCCCAGCATGTTGATGACGACGTAGGGCGCGTTGCGGTGGATGTTGCCGACGCCGCCGCCGATGCTGATGGAATCGGAACACGCGGCCGCGAACGCCAGCGCACCGAAACCGATGGCGACCAGCCAGAACAGCGGGCTGCGCAATTGCTGGCGCAATTCGAAACGGAAGATTTCGCCGAACATGGTCACGCCGCCTTGGCAGTGGCGGCGTGGTGCAGTTGTCCGAAGTAGACGTCTTCCAGATCCGGCGGCACGCTTTCGAAACCTTCCTCCGGTTTCGCGTCGGCCAGCACGTGGATCACGGTGCTGCCGGCCGCGAGTCGCGTGGACAGCACGTTCATGCGCGCGCGGTAGTCGGCCAGCGCGGCCTTGTCGATCACGCGTCGCCACACGCGGCCTTCCAGCGAGCGGATGGTTTCGCGCGGTTCGCCGGCGAGCCGCACCTGGCCCTGCGCGATGATCGCCATGCGCGGGCACAGCTCGGTCACATCCTCGACGATATGGGTCGAGAGGATCACCACCACGCGCTCGCCGATTTCCGCCAGCAGGTTGAGGAAGCGCTGGCGCTCTTCCGGATCGAGGCCCGCTGTGGGTTCGTCCACGATCACCAGCTTGGGGTCGCCGATCAGCGCCTGCGCGATGCCGAAGCGCTGGCGCATGCCGCCGGAGAAACCGCCGAGCTTGCGCTTGCGCACGTCGTGGAGGTTCACTTGTTTCAACAGCGCGTCCACGAGATCGCGGCGCTCGCCGCGCGCGGTCACGCCCTTGAGCACCGCGAAGTGATCGAGCATCGCTTCCGCGGTCACCTTCGGATATACGCCGAATTCCTGCGGCAGGTAACCCAGCACGCGGCGCGCGGCGGGCTTGTCCGCCAGCACGTCCAGGTCACCCAGCTTGATGCTGCCCGAATCCGGGTCCTGCAGGGTGGCGATGGTGCGCATCAGCGTGGACTTGCCGGCGCCGTTGGGGCCGAGCAGCCCGAACATGCCGTTGGGGATGTCCAGCGACACGGATTGCAACGCGCGCACGCCGTTCGCATAGGTCTTGGAAAGATCGCGGATGGTCAGCATGTCGGTTCCCCTGCGGCGGTTGGCGCGGATTTGCGGGCAGTCTGCCCGGCCGTTCGCGCGGCTGTCCATTGGCCATTGGTCATTGGCCGGAAGTCATCGCACCGGCCCCGGAACCGGCCGGACATGACGCGGCGGCGCGAATGCGCGACACTTGGCCGCTGCCGCACACCAACGACGGGAAACAGCATGACCGAGACGCGCGAAGCCATCGTTCCGGACATCGGCGATTTTTCCGATGTGCCGGTGATCGAGGTGCTGGTGAAGGCGGGCGACCGGGTCGAGAAGGACCAGGGCCTGGTCACGCTGGAATCGGCCAAGGCCACGATGGAAGTGCCGGCGCCCTTCGCGGGTACCGTGCGCGAGATCAAGGTGAAGGAAGGCGACGCGGTGTCGCAAGGCAGCGTGGTGGCGCTGATCGAAGCCGGCGATGCGGCGCCCAAGGGCGCACCCGCACCGAAACCCGCAGCGGCACCTGCCGCGCCACCGGCGCCGAAGGAATCCGCGACGCGCGCGGAAAGCCGTCCGGCGCCATCCGCGACGCGCGTCGAATCCGCCGACACGCCGCGTTCGCCGCCGGTCGCGTTCGACATCGATGCCGTTTCGCCCGACAAGGTGCCGTACGCGGCGCCGGCCGTGCGCGCGTTCGCGCGCGAACTCGGCGTGGACCTCGGGCGCGTGCAGGGCAGCGCGCGCAAGGGCCGCATCGTGAAGGAAGACGTGCAGGCCTTCGTGAAATCGGCAATGGCCGGCGGCGGACCGCGCGCGGCATCGGCCGGCGGCGCGGGCCTGAACCTGCTGCCGTGGCCGCAGGTCGATTTCTCGAAGTTCGGCGCGACGGAAACCAGGCCGCTTTCGCGCATCAAGAAACTTTCCGGCGCCAACCTCGCGCGCAACTGGGCGATGATCCCGCACGTCACGCAGTTCGAGGGCGCGGACATCACCGACCTCGAAACCTTGCGCGTGACGCTCAACAAGGAGCACGAGAAGGAAGGCGTCAAGATCACCATGCTGGCGTTCCTGATCAAGGCCAGCGTTGCCGCATTGCAGAAGTACCCGGATTTCAACGCCTCGCTGGACGCGTCCGGCGAGAACCTGGTGATGAAGCGGTATTTCCACATCGGCTTCGCCGCCGATACACCCAATGGACTGGTGGTGCCGGTGATCCGCGATTGCGACGCCAAGGGCGTGATCGCGATCGCGCAGGAAATGTCGGTGCTGGCGAAGAAGGCGCGCGACGGCAAGCTGACGCCGGCGGAAATGTCCGGCGGCTGTTTCTCGATCTCATCGCTCGGCGGCATCGGCGGCACCGCGTTCACGCCGATCATCAACGCGCCGGAAGTCGCGATCCTCGGCGTGTCGAAGTCCTCGATCAAGCCGGTGTGGAACGGCAGGGAATTCGCGCCGCGGCTGATCCTGCCGTTGTCGCTGTCCTACGACCATCGCGTGATCGACGGCGCCGCCGCCGCGCGCTTCGCCGCCTTCCTTTCGGCGGCCATGGGCGACCTGCGCCGGCTGTTGCTCTGACGCGGCGATGGATGCGCCGGCCTCCAGCGCGTTGAAGGTGGCCGGCGACGGCGCGCAGGGCGTTCGCGACGTGCTGCATCGCGTCGACGCCTTTCTCGATTTCCCCATCCTCAACGTCAGCGGCATGAAGCTGACGGCCGGGGAAGTGGTCGGCGCGGTGCTGGTGCTGCTGATCGCGCTGGCGATTTCCTGGATCCTGCGCGCCGGCTTGCGCCGCTACGCCGAGAGGCACGCCACCAATCGCGCCGCGCTGTACACGTTGTCGCGCATCCTGCATTACATTCTCTTGATCGGCGGCGTGCTGGCCGCGCTTTCGGTCGCCGGCATTCCGTTCTCGAAGTTCGAACTGTTCGCGGGCGCACTCGGCGTCGGCCTCGGGTTCGGCCTGCAGGCGATCTTCTCGAACTTCGTCTCCGGCCTGATCATCCTGTTCGACCGCAGCCTCAAGGTCGGCGATTTCGTCGAGCTCGCCAACGGCGTGCACGGCGAGGTGCGAGACATCCATATCCGCGCCACCCGCGTCACCACCAACGACAACATCGACATTCTCGTGCCGAACTCCGAGTTCGTCACCCACAACGTGGTGAACTGGACGCTGCGCGAAGTGTCGCGCCGCCAGCGCATCAAGTTCTCGGTGGCGCAAAGCACCGACAAGGAACTGGTGAAGAAGGCGGCACTGGAAGCCGCGGCGGCCGTGCCTTTCACCCTCGCGCTGGACGGCCCGCGCCGGCCGCAGGTATGGCTGACGGGGTTCGGCGATTACACGCTGGATTTTTCGCTGGTGGTCTGGCTCAACGCCGATGCGGTCAAGCATCCCGCCAGCGTGGAGGCCGCCTACAACTGGGCGTTGCACAACGCGTTGACCAAATACGGGATCGAACTTCCGTTCCCGCAGCGCGACCTGCACGTGCGCTCGTGGTTCGGGCTGTCCGGCGAGGAAGCGCGTGCGGCGGTCGCCGAAAGCCGCCGCACCGCGCCGCGCACGGCGCCGGCGCAAGGCGCGGGGCTCGCGCAGCACGAACGCGCGGCGCTGGCGGAAAACGACGCTGCGCGCAGCGTCGAACACTCCATCGCGGAAGACAAGGCGCGCGGCGCGTCCCGCGACGACGACGCGTCGCGCCGCGCGGACGCAATCAACGAACGCAACTGACCGGGCAGGAAAGCATGGCCAACACGATCGAATTGAAGGTTCCCGACATCGGCGATTTCTCCGACGTGCCGGTGATCGAGGTGCTGGTGAAAGTCGGCGACAGCGTCGCCAAGGACCAGGGAATAGTCACGCTGGAATCCGCCAAGGCCACGATGGAAGTGCCGGCCAGCGCCGCCGGCGTCATCCGCGAATTGCACGTCAAGGAAGGCGACAGCGTTTCCGAAGGCGCGGTGATCGCGCTGCTGGAAACCGCCGACGCAGGTTCGGCGAAGACCGCGGAAGCGAAAGCCGACAAGCCCGCCGTGCCGAAACCGGCAAGCACGCCGGCGCAGCCGACGCATTCGAGTGCGCCTGCGCCGTCGGCGAATGCCGCGAAGGACAGCGGCCGCAAGGCGGATTTCGAATGCCAGGTGTGCGTGCTCGGTTCCGGCCCGGGCGGCTACACTGCGGCATTCCGCGCCGCCGACCTCGGACTCGACACCCTGTTGATCGAACGTTACGAACGGCTCGGCGGCGTCTGCCTCAACGTCGGCTGCATTCCGTCCAAGGCGCTGCTGCACGCGGCCGACCTGATCGCGGACGCCGAGATGATGGCGAGCCACGGCATCGTTTTCGGCAAACCGAAGATCGAACTCGACAAGTTGCGCGCGTTCAAGGACGGCGTGGTCGGCAAGCTCACCGGCGGCCTCGCCGCGATGGCGAAACAGCGCAAGGTGCGTGGCGTGCGCGGCAGCGGCACGTTCGTGTCGCCGCGCGAGATCGAAGTGGAAACGTCCGAAGGCAAGAAGCTTGTCCGTTTCGAACAATGCATCATCGCCGCCGGTTCGCAGGCGGTGAAACTGCCGGGCTTGCCGTGGGGCGATCCGCGCGTGATGGATTCCACCGATGCGCTGATGCTCGCCGACATCCCGAAGAAACTGCTGGTGATCGGCGGCGGCATCATCGGCCTGGAAATGGCCTGCGTGCACAGCGCGCTCGGCAGCGAAGTCACCGTGGTCGAACTGGCCGACCAGCTGATGCCCGGCACCGACGTCGACCTCGTGCGGCCGTTGCAGCAGCGCATTGCCAAGCGCTACGCTGGCATTCACCTGAAGACGAAAGTCGCTTCGGCGAAAGCGGCCAAGCAAGGCATCGAAGTGACGTTCGAAGGCGCCGATGCGCCGAAGCCGCAGGTGTACGACCGCGCGCTGTGCTCGGTCGGGCGCGTGCCCAACGGCATGAGGATCGGCGCCGACAAGGCCGGCGTGACCGTCACCGAACGCGGCTACATCCCGGTGGACAAGCAGATGCGCAGCAACGTGCCGCACATCTTCGCGATCGGCGACATCGTCGGGCCGCCGATGCTGGCGCACAAGGCCACGCACGAAGCGAAAGTCGCCGCGGAAGTCTGCGCCGGCCACAAGAGCGCGTTCGACGCGCGCGTGATTCCGAGCGTGGCCTACACCGACCCGGAGATCGCGTGGGTCGGCGTCACCGAGCGCGAAGCGAAGGAGAAGGGCCTCGACGTCGGCGTCGGCAAATTCCCGTGGGCCGCGTCCGGCCGCGCGCTGGGCATGGACCGCAGCGAAGGCTTCACCAAGTTGATCTTCGACAACAAGACCCAGCGCGTGCTCGGCGGCGGCATCGTCGGCGTGCACGCGGGCGACCTGATTTCCGAAATCGCGCTGGCGATCGAGATGGGCTGCGAAGCCGCCGACATCGGCCTCACCGTGCATCCGCATCCCACGCTTTCCGAATCCGTCGGCATGGCGGCGGAGGTGTTCGATGGCACGATCACGGATTTGTACATGCCGAAGAAGAAATAGTCGCTCGGCGAGCTGCCGCACTCGGCGCGGCAGGAGATTCGATTGCCGTCATGCCGGCGCAGGCCGGCATCCAGTAACGAGTTCATCGCAAGATTTCCTGGTTCCGCTCGCTGCCGCGCGAACCACTGGCTTTGGCTCGTCATTCCGGCGAAGGCCGGAATCCAGTGGCGAGTTCTTCGCAAGAAATTCGGGTTCCGCTCGCTGCCGCGAGCGGGCTACTTTCCTTTCGGGGAAAGTAGCCAAAGCCATTGCGCGCGGGCATGACGATCTCGCCGACCTCCTGTCGGCTCGACTTCCCTCCGCTTCTCGCCGATCGCGCGCCGGCGCGAACTCGCACGTCCCTGTGCTCAAACAGTCGCGCCTTTCCCGCGCGATCGGCTGCGATGCTCGGCGTCATGCACGGCGCTGAAGCTCGCCCATTGACGGCCATCCATGGCCTGCGTTGCTAGGAGATCTACCGCTTTAATGCTTTGTGCGCCCATCCCAAGATGCTCGATGTATCTCCGGCAGTTCCGAGTTGCCGGAAAACAACCACACCATGCGTATCGAGGATTACCGTGAAAGGCACCGCACCTTCCTTGCTCCCGAGAGACATGGCGGGATTGGTATTTCCATCGTCGGCAAGCAATACGGGGAAAGTCACGCCATATCTCCGGACAACATCTTCAGCATGATCGTGATCGTCAAGCGCGACGGATACGAGGCGAACTCCTTGCCTTTTCAGCGAGCTGAACGCCGATTCGTAAGCCGGCAATTCTTTGACGCACGGCTCGCACCACGATGCCCAAAAATGCACGAGCAGTGGCTGCTTCGTCTGCCCACCCAAGACGACTTCTTCCCCGTTTAGATCATGCAGCCGCAAAGGGACAGTCTCGTCTCCAATCGCTGCAAACTTAACCGGCTGGATAAATTGTGGCCCTTTATCTGGTTGCGGTTCGGAGTTTCCAATTACATGCGAAACAATTAACGCGCACGCAATTGCGCCGCCTCCAACAATGGAGATTAATTTGAGGGTGCGTGTCATTTTGCGTTCGAAATCGATCTCAGCGATAGATACGTAGTAATTGCATCGGATACTCGGCTGGCTCTGATGCGCTGTCAATCGAGGCCTTCATCAAAGTTTTTGGATGCCCCTGTTTGCAGGCCATGGATGGCCGTCGATGGGCGAGTTTCAGCGCCGTGCATGACGCCGAGGCGCGCAGCCGGACGGCGGAGCAAGCTCCGCATGTTCGACTACATGGATGTAGGAGTTCGGCGCGGCCGCCGTTCGGCGAGCACCGAAGGGAAGTTGAGGCAACAGGAAGTTGCCGAAACCGTCATGCCCGCGCGCAATGGCTTTGGTTACTTTCCCCGAAAGGAAAGTGACACGCTCGCGGCAGCGAGCGGAACCAGGAAATCTGGCGACATGGCTACTGGATGCCGGCCCCGGCCTTCGCCGGGGCAAGCTCTGCGCCGGCATGACGAGCGCCCTCTTGATGGCCGGATGCCGCATCGCGTTCAGCACCGCAATCCGATCAGGAGCGTAGACTGACTTCGTGCCATCGAACCTTTCCACGCTGCCGTAGTCTGATCACCGCACGGATCGGGTGCGCGAGGAATCCACGTACGCGCTGCAAGCGGTTTCCGGAAGCACGACCATGAAAGTTCTCGCTGCAACGATTCTTTCGACCTTGATCGCGCCACTCGCGCTGGCGCAAAGCGCGCCGACCGTTGCGCCGCCGACAAACGGCAGCGCGCATGCATCGGCGCAGGACAATAATGCGCGCACGTCGGTGCCCGCGCCGGCATCGTCGTCGCTGAACCTGCAGTTGCCGTCCAGCCAGAACGTGCCGGACGAGGATGATCCGCCGAAGGCGGCGCATGATTCGAACACGAGCGTGCATGGCGAGGTCAGCACGATGGTGGGCTATGCCAAGGGTTACGGCACCAGCACGGCCGAGGGCATGAACTTGGACGTCGACCATACCACCGACAGCGGCAACCACGTGGGCATGAGCATCAACGTGGTGCAGGGCAGGAACCTGCCGTATTACGGTTACCCGGGCTACGGTTATGCCGGTTACGGTTATGGTTACGGGCGCCATGCGTGGGCGCAGCCGCGGCCGCCTGCGCCGGCTTCTTCGTCTGGCGACGACGACAACTGAGCGCGCGGCATCCGCGCCCGCGATCAATCCAGCGCGTAACCGAATTGTTGCCGGAACTGGTCGGCGAATTCGGCGTAGGTGAAGCGCTGGTTCTGGGTGCCTGGGTGTTCCACCTTCAGCGCGCCCATCAATGACGCCATGCGGCCGCAGGTCGGCAGGTCGTAGTTCTTCATCAGGCCGAAGATCAGGCCCGCGCGATAGGCATCGCCGCAGCCGGTGGGATCGGTGACGCGGCGTTCGTGCGCCGGCGGGATGTCGATGGTTTTTTCGCGGGTGCGGATCAGCGAACCTTGCGGCCCCTGGGTGACGAGGTAGGCCTTCACTTTCCCGGCGATCGTGTCCGCATCCCAGCCGGTGCGTTGTTGCAGCAGGTTGGATTCGTAGTCATTGACGACCACGTAGTCGGCGCGTTCGATGAAATGCCGGAATTCCTCGCCGTTGAACAACGGCATGGCCTGGCCGGGATCGAAGATGAAGGGGATGCCGAGTTCGAAGAATTCCACGGCGTTCTGCAGCATCGCCTCGCGCCCGTCCGGCGCGACGATGCCGAAGCCCACGTCTTTCACGTCGCGCACGTGGTTCTCGTGGCTGCGCATCATCGCGCCCGGATGAAACGCGGTGATCTGGTTGTTGTCCAGATCGGTCGTCATGAACGCCTGCGCGGTGAACATCTCCGGCAGTTCACGCACGTGCTCCATGCGGATGCCGCATTTCGCGAACCATTCGCGGTAGGGGCCGAAATCCTGGCCGACGGTGGCCATCGGGATCGGGTCGGCGCCCAGCAGTTTCATGTTGTAGGCGATGTTGCCGGCGCAGCCGCCGAATTCGCGGCGCATGCGCGGCACCAGGAAGGACACGTTGAGGATGTGCACCTTGTCCGGAAGGATGTGGTTCTTGAACTGGTCCGGGAACACCATGATGGTGTCGTAGGCCAGCGAACCGCAGATCAGGGCCGATGCCATTGCGCGGGTTTCCTCGAGGGGCAGCCCGCGATCGTAACCGGAATGCCGGAGGATGTGGATGCGGGCGTGATCCCCGTCACGCGGCAACCCGCATTCCACAAGGCTTTCGGCCGCGGATCGCTTGCGACAAAACCGGGCGGTCACTAGACTGCCACGTTCCCTGAACCCCGATCCCGGCTCGCAGCATGTTCAAACTGTTTCGCGGCATCTTTTCCAACGACATTTCGATCGACCTCGGTACCGCGAACACGCTGATCTACGTGCGCGGCGAGGGCATCGTGCTCAACGAACCTTCGGTGGTGGCGATCCGCCAGGATCGCGGCCCGGGTGGTCCGCGCGCGGTGGCGGCGGTGGGTTCGGATGCCAAGCTGATGCTCGGCCGCACGCCGGGCAACATCGTCACCGTGCGGCCGATGAAGGACGGCGTGATCGCCGACTTCACCATGACCGAAGCGATGCTGCAGTACTTCATCAAGGCCGTGCATCGCTCGCGTTTCCTGCGGCCGAGCCCGCGCGTGCTGGTGTGCGTGCCGTGCGGTTCCACCCAGGTGGAGCGGCGCGCGATCAAGGAGTCGGCCGAAGGCGCCGGCGCGCGCGACGTGTTCCTGATCGAGGAGCCGATGGCGGCGGCAATCGGCGCCGGCATTCCGGTGCACGAGGCGCGCGGCTCGATGGTGCTGGACATCGGCGGCGGCACTTCGGAAGTCGCGGTGATCTCGCTCAACGGCATCGTGTATTCGCAGTCGGTGCGCATCGGCGGCGACCGCTTCGACGAGGCGATCGTCAATTACGTGCGGCGCAACCACGGCACGCTGATCGGCGAGTCCACCGCCGAGCGCATCAAGATGGAGATCGGCTGCGCGTTCAAGCAGGCCGACGTGCGCGGGATGGAAGTGTCCGGGCGCAACCTCGCCGAGGGCGTGCCGCGCACGTTCACCATCAATTCCAACGAGGTGCTGGAAGCGTTGCACGAACCGCTGGCCGGCATCGTCGCCGCCGTGCGCTCCGCGCTCGAGCAGACGCCGCCGGAACTGTGCGCGGACGTGGCCGAGCGCGGCATCGTGCTCACGGGCGGCGGCGCGCTGCTGCGCGACCTCGATCGGCTGATTTCCGAGGAGACCGGGTTGCACGTGCAGGTGGCCGATGACCCGTTGACCTGCGTGGCCCGCGGCGGAGGACGCGCACTGGAGCTGATCGACCAGCACGGCAGCGATTTCTTCGCACAGGAGTAGCGGTCGTTTCGAACGGGAAAGGCTGCGCTCCGACCCGACCTGCCATGCCCCCAAGACTCCCGAATGCTTCGCGCGGCCACGCGAAGCATTCCGCCCCCTTGATTCGAGGGAGCGGTGAAGCCCGCTTCGATCGCGTGCAATTGCAGTAAGGTTGTCCAGTGGGTCGAACCCGGGATTTCTCCTCGCCATGGCGCTTTCCGACAAGGAATCCTCCCCGATCTTCGCCGACGCCGCGGCGGGGACGTTGCGCCTGATGGGCTATCTCGCGCTGGCCTGCGTGCTGATGGTGCTGGACCACCGCAACGGCTGGTTGCATCGCGCGCGCGTCGCTGCATCGCTGGTGGTCGAGCCCGTCTATCGGCTCGCCGCGTGGCCGTCCGAGGCCGCGCAGAACGCGCGCATCGCTTTCAGCCAGCGGCATGCGCTGGTCGACGAGAACAACCAGTTGCGCGAAGCGCTGCTGCTGGCGCAGGCGCGCCTCAATCGCATGAATGCGGTCACCGAACAGAACGTGCGGCTGAAGCAGCTTCTGGACACGCGCAGCATGCTCGGCATGAACGTGCAGCTCGCGCGGCTGATCAACGTCGATCTGGGCGCGGCGCGCAACCTCGTGATGATCGACGCGGGTTCGAAGGAAGGCGTGCGAGCAGGTCAAGTGGTGATCGACGCGCACGGCGTGATGGGCCAGATCGTGGAAGTGCTGCCGCACACCGCGACGGTGCTCCTGATCACCGATGCCAACCACTCGATCCCGGTGGTGGACGAACGCTCCGGGCTGCGCGGCATCGCGCGCGGCACCAATGCGCCGGACCGCCTGCTGGTTTCCGATATCCCGCTGTCGGCGGACGTGAAGGTCGGCGATCGCATCACCACGTCCGGCCTGGGCGGCCGTTTCCCCGCGGGCTTCCCGGTCGGCACGATCGAGAGCCTCGGGCCGGATCCCACGGGCATGTTCGCGCAGGCCATCGCGCGCCCGGCGGCGGCGCTGGCGCGCAGTGGCGAAGTGCTCTTGTTGCGCGACCTGCCCGAACAGATCGGGCCGCCGCCGGTGGCACCGGAGGCCGGTCCGCCCGCTTCGCTGGTCGAAGCCGCGCCAGTGGTGGAGGGTGAGGCAGGATGCCGATCGGAAGCCGCGCCACGGACGGCTGCTTGCAGATCGGCCACACCGAAATCTGCTTCGTCGTCATCCAGCCCGGTCACGCAGCCATGAACCGCCAGCGCACGCAGAACTGGATCTTCGGCGTCAGCCTGGCGCTGTCATTGCTGTTGATGTTGATGCCGTTGCCGCAAGCGTGGGCGCCGCTGAAACCGTACTGGCCGGCGCTGGTGTTGATTTACTGGTCGCTGGAATTGCCCGAGCGCGTGACCCTCGGACTCGCCTTCGTGGTCGGACTCGGTGCGGACGTGCTCGATGGCGCGCTGCTGGGCGAACAGGCGCTGCGCCTGGTGGCGCTGAGTTTCATCGTGCTGCGCTTCCGTTCGCGGCTGCGCTTCTTCCCGATGTGGCAACAGGCGCTGGCAGTGCTGGTGCTGTTGTTGAATGATCGCGTGCTGTTGCTGCTGGTGCGGCTGTTCGCCGGCGATCCGCGGCCGCCGGCGATGTTCTGGCTGGCGCCGTTCGTCGGTGCGTTGGCGTGGCCATTCGTGTTCCTGCTGCTCGACGACATCCGCGCGCGGTTGCGCGCCAAAGAAACCAGCGGCTGATCGATGTCGCCGCGCATGCTCAAGGACAGCCACGGCGAGGCGTCGCGCTTCGGGGTGCGCGCGCTGGTCGGTTTCGCGTTGATCGTGCTCGCGCTGGCGGTGCTGGGCGGGAGATTTTTCTTGCTGCAGGTTTCGCGGCACGCCGAATTTTCCACGCGTGCACAGACCAATCGCGTGCACCTGCGCCACCTGCCGCCGCCGCGGGGGCTGATCTACGACCGCAACGGCGTGCTGCTGGCCGACAACGTGCCGGCGTTCCGGCTCGACGTGGTGCCGGAACAGATCAAGCACATGGACGCGATGCTGGCACGGCTGTCGGACGTGGTGCCGCTCGGAGGCGACGACATCGCGCGTTTCAAGCAATCGCTGCGGCAACATCGGCCGTTCGAATCCGTGCCGCTGAAGTTCCATCTCGGCGAGGACGAAATGGACCGCTTCGCGGTGAATGCGTGGAAGTTTCCGGGGGTGGACATCGCGCCGTATCTCACCCGCAACTATCCGCTCGGACCCGGGTTTGCCCACGTGGTCGGCTACGTCGCGCGCATCGACGAAAAGGACATGCAGCATCTTGATACGGATCGTTACGCCGGCACCACGCACATCGGCAAGACCGGCATCGAGAAATATTACGAGGATCGCCTGCACGGCACGCCCGGTTACGAGCTGGTGGAAGTCAACGCCGACCAGCGCCCGCAGCGCGTGCTCGAACGCGTCGCGCCGAAGCCGGGGCAGAACCTTTACTTGAGCATCGACGCGCGCATCCAGAAGGCGGCGATCGCCGCCTTCGACGGCCGGCCCGGTGCGGCGGTGGCGATCGATCCGCGCAATGGCCAGGTGTTGGCGATGGTGACGGTGCCGAGCTTCGATCCCAACCTGTTCGTCAATGGCATCGGCCGCGCCGATTATTCCGCGCTGCTGAACGATCCCGACAAGCCGTTGCTCAACCGCGCGCTGCGCGGCGTGTACCCGCCCGGTTCCACCATCAAGCCGTTGCTCGGCCTCGGCGGCCTGGAGCTCGGCCTGCGCACGCCGCAGGACACCGTGTTTTCCTCCGGCGCGTTCTATATCCCGGGACAGAAGCGCGGTTACCGCGACGACCAGCGTTACGGCGTCGGCACGGTGAACTTGATCCAGGCCATCGAAATGTCGGTCAACACGTATTTCTACAAGCTGGCGCTGGACATGGGCATCGATCGCTTCAGCGCGTGGATGGGCCGTCTCGGGTTCGGCAAACCCACCGGCATCGACCTGGACAGCGAATCCGCGGGCGTGCTGCCGTCGCGCGCATGGAAAGCCGCCCATTACAAGGAACCGTGGTTCCTCGGCGAGACCGTGATCGCCGGCATCGGCCAGGGTTACTGGGCCGTCACGCCGTTGCAACTGGCGCACGCCGTCGCCACGGTGGCCGGTCGTGGCGTGCCGTACACGCCGCGCCTGTTGCTGGCGACGCGGAACGGCAACGAAAAACCGGTGCCGATGCCGAATTCGACCAGCGGTCCTTCCCTGGTGAGCAACATCGCGAACTGGCAGGCGGTGAATCAAGGCATGCAGTTGGTGATCAACAGCAACAACCCGTTGGCCACCGGCCACGGGCTGGGCAAAGGCTTTCCTTACGTGATCGCCGGCAAGAGCGGCACCGCCGAGCGCTTCTCGCGCGTCGGCGAGGCCTACAACACCAACAAGAACAAGGCGTATCTCGCCAGTCGCCATCGTGCCTGGTTCGAGATGTTCACGCCCGCCGAGGATCCGCGCATTGCAGTGGCGGTGGTGCTGGAAGCGGGCGCATGGGGCGCCAGCGACGCCGGACCGATCGCGCGCAAGATCCTGGACGCATGGCTGGCGACGCAGCCGCATCCGCCGCAGGATACGCCGCTTCCGGCCAACTGGCAGAGCATCGGGGCGCCGGCGGACCTGCCCGCGCAGAATTCAAGCAGCGGTGACGCGACGCCATGATCGGGCGCCTCGACAACCTGCGTTTCCGTGCGCTGGCTTTTGCACGGCGCGTGCTGACCCGGCCGCGGATCGACCTGCCGCTGGCGATCGCGTTGTTGCTGCTGGCCTGCGTCGGCCTGGTGACGTTGTACAGCGCCAGCGATCTCGATGCCGGCGTGATCGGCGGCCAGGCCGCGCGCTTCCTGCTGGGAGCGGTCCTGATGCTGATCGTCTCGCGCATTCCGCCGACGCTGCTGCGCACCTGGACGCCATGGTTCTACGGCATCAGTACCGTACTGTTGCTGGCGGTGGCCGTGATCGGCGCGGAAGGCCACGGCGCCACCCGTTGGCTGGACCTGCGCATCGTGCGCTTCCAGCCGTCGGAATTCCTGAAGCTGTCGATGCCCATGATGATCGCGTGGTATCTGCATCCGCGGCAGCTGCCGCCGGGCTGGAAAGACATCGCGGTCGCCGTCGTGCTGATCGCGATTCCTTCCGTGCTGATCGCCAGGCAGCCTGACCTCGGTACCGCTCTGCTGGTCGCGGCGAGCGGCATCTTCGTGTTGTTCCTTTCAGGCATCGCGTGGTGGCGCGTCGGTCTGATGCTCGGCGCGCTCGCCGGCGCCGCGCCGCTGGCGTGGCATTTCTTTCACGACTACCAGCGCCAGCGCGTGCTCACCTTCCTGCATCCGGAAAACGATCCACTCGGCAACGGCTGGCACATCATCCAGTCGATGATTGCGGTCGGTTCCGGCGGCGTATTCGGCAAGGGCTGGCACCAGGGCACGCAGTCGCGGCTGGAGTTCCTTCCGGAACACACCACCGACTTCATCTTCGCGGTGTTCTCCGAAGAGTTCGGGTTGGTCGGCGTGCTGTTGCTGCTGGCGTTGTACGCCTTCATCGTCGGGCGCTGTCTGTGGATCGCGGCGAATGCGCGCGACACCTATTCGCGCCTGCTGGCCGGCGCGATCGGCATGAGCTTGTTCGTGTACGTGATGGTCAATGGCGGCATGATCACCGGCCTGCTGCCGGTGGTCGGCGTGCCACTGCCGCTGATTTCCTACGGCGGAACCTCGGCGGTGACGCTGCTGACGGGATTCGGCGTGCTGATGTCGATCCACGCGCATCGCAAATGGGTGGGCTGATGCGTTTATGCGATGCGTGGAAGCGCATCGGCTGCGCCAGCGAGCGCAGGAAGCGCGGACTCGACAACGGTTGAATCAGGGCTCGCGCAATGCCTTTGCCGCATCCAGCGCGAAATAAGTGAGGATCGCGTCCGCGCCTGCGCGCTTGATGCAGGTCAATGCCTCCAGCATGCAGGCGCGTTCGTCCAGCCAGCCGTTGGCGGCCGCGGCCTTGAGCATCGCGTATTCACCGCTGACCTGATACACGAAGGTCGGTGCGCCGAAGCGTTCCTTCACGCGCCGCACGATGTCCAGGTACGGCAACCCGGGTTTCACCATCACCGCATCGGCGCCTTCGTCGAGGTCGAGTTGCACTTCGCGCAGGGCTTCGTCGGAATTGGCGATGTCCATTTGGTAAGTATGTTTGGAACCCTTGCCGAGATTGGCGGCCGAGCCGACCGCGTCGCGGAACGGCCCGTAGAAACTGGATGCGTATTTCGCGGCATAGGCGAGGATGCGCGTGTGGATCAGGCCTGCCTGTTCCAACGCAGCGCGGATCGCGCCGATGCGACCGTCCATCATGTCGGAAGGCGCGACGAAATCCGCGCCGGCCTGTGCTTGCGACAGAGCCTGTCTGGACAAGGCGGCTACGGTTTCGTCGTTGAGTACATAGCCGCTGTCGTCGATCAGGCCGTCTTGTCCGTGCGCGGTAAACGGATCAAGCGCAACGTCGCAGATCACGCCCAGTTCCGGAAAGCGCTGCTTGAGCGCGCGGGTCGCGCGTTGCACCAGCCCGGCGTCGCTCCATGCTTCACGCGCATCGGCGCTTTTCACCGAGTCGTCCAGCGCGGGAAACAGCGCCAACGCGGGAATACCCAGTCGCTGCGCCTGTTCGGCAATTTTCAGCAACGCGTCGATCGAAAGCCGTTGCACGCCCGGCATCGACGGCACGTCCGTGCGTACATCGCCAGTTCCTTCGTGCACGAAAACCGGAAGGATCAGATCGGAAGGCGTCAGCACCGTCTCGCGCATCAGCACGCGCGAAAAGGCTTGCCGGCGCATGCGGCGCATGCGGATGGCGGGATAGTTCATGGGTCGGTTCGAACGGCGGCAGCCCGCATTGTAAGCCGTCCAGCTACGGCGACTGCCCAGGCTGATCGGGAATCGCGAGGCGCCTCACGTTTCCGCGCTTTTCTCGGCACAGATCCTGCAGCCATCTCAGCAACACAGCCAATGGTTCCCAACTCCTTGACAGGGCGATCGATTCAGGTCAGGTTAGGAACCGTTAAATTAGAATTAACTCCTAGGATAGTCGGTCATCTGCGAGACAATCCGGAGTTTTCACAGAAAAGAATCAACCAAGCCATTGTAATAGAAATGTTTTCCGCACTCACCATTCTCTCGCTTTTGACCGTCCTCGGCGCTTTGGCCGTGTGCGTCAAGCGAATCCCGGAAGGCCAAGTCTATACCTTGCGCCGTCTGGGCAAGCCCGCGGGCACGCTTACGCCTGGCATGCATGTCGTGGTGCCGCTGATCGAGCGTATCGCGCACAAGATCAGCGTCAGCGGTTACACGCTGGCGCTCGAGGAGCGCGTGCAGGTGGAAGGCCACGCCAATCAGGAAACCCTGCGTGGTCGCGTGTGGTGGCAGGTGCTGGATCCGGAACGTGCCGATGCAGTCATCGATCGCGCGGACGAGATGATCCGTACCCGCGTGCTGGGCGCGCTTCCGGAAGTGGTGGAAGGCAACCAGGAAGACGTGCGCTCGCGCAACCTGCGGCTGAAGCAGGCGCTGAATGGCTCGCTGCGCGATCGCGGCGTGCTCGTCACCCGCGTGGAGCTTGATCTGGCGGCATGATTCCGTTTTGCGATCGTGCATGATCGCGAAGAACGGATGCGGGCTTCATGTCCGCACTTTCCAGGAATTCGGGAGTCACAAAGGCCCGCGATGAGAATCGCGGGCCTTTGTGCTTTCAGTGTGATCGTCCATGATTCTCCGATGAGCAACACACCCGGAAATGCCGCGAATCGCGATTCCCTGCAACGGCAGCTCGACCGGGGCATTGCCGCGCTCGGGCGGGAATTGCCGGCGGATGCCGTGCCGCGGCTGCTGGACTATCTCGCGCTGTTGCTGCGCTGGAACGCCGCGTACAACCTCACCGCCGTGCGCGATCCCGCGGAAATGGTCGCGCGCCACCTGCTCGATTCGCTGGGCGTATTGCCCTTCGTGCGGGGGCACCTGCTGGCCGATCTTGGCAGCGGCGCCGGCTTGCCGGGCGTACCGTTGGCGATCGCATTGCCCGACAACCGGTTGACCCTGGTGGACAGCAATGGCAAGAAGGCGCGCTTCCTGCGCGAGGTGGTGCGCGCGCTGCCGTTGCCGAATGCCGAGGTGGTCTGGGTGCGGGCGCAGGAACTGACCGGCCGCTTCGACTGCATTACCGCGCGAGCCTTCGCTTCGCTGGGTGACATGCTGCAATGGGCCGGCCATGCGCTGGCGCCTTCCGGCACTTGGCTGGCGTTGAAGGGCCGCATCGACCCGAAAGAACTGGCCGAAATTCCCGCCGGTTTCCACATCCGGGAAATCCACCGGCTGCAGATTCCCGGGGTTGCGGCGGAGCGCCACGTGGTGGAAATCCTTCGCGCCTGATCCCGCGATCGCGGGCGACAATGCTACCCTTGGCGGTCCGCAGCAGGTTTCCGGAACCGCCGCATCGCCATGACGCGCATCATCGCCATCGCCAACCAGAAAGGCGGGGTTGGCAAGACCACCACCACCGTCAATCTGGCGGCCGCGCTGGCCGAAACCCGGCGCCGGATCCTGCTGGTCGATCTCGATCCGCAGGGCAACGCGACGATGGCGTCGGGCATCGACAAGCGCACCATCAAGCCGAGCGGCTGCGAAGTATTGCTGGAAGAGGCGAGCATCGAATCGGCCATCGTGCCGACCGAGGCCGGCTATGACCTTTTGCCGGGCGGGCGTGATCTCACCGCGGCCGAACTGAAGTTGATGGACGCGATCGCGCGCGAATCGCGCCTGCGCGAACAACTGGCGAAACTGGGCGACCGTTACCACACCATCCTGATCGACTGTCCGCCTTCATTGCATCTGCTCACGTTGAATGCACTGGCGGCCGCGCACAGCGTGCTGATTCCGGTGCAGTGCGAATACTTCGCGCTGGAGGGCCTGACCTCGCTGCTGGACACGGTGAAAGCCGTGCGCGCGCGGCTCAACCCGCAACTGGAAGTGGAAGGCCTGTTGCGGACCATGTTCGACGTGCGCAACAACCTCGGCAACGACGTCTCGGCGCAACTGACGAAGCATTTCGGCGACAAGGTGCTGCGTTCGATCATCCCGCGCAACGTGCGATTGGCGGAAGCGCCCAGCCACGGCAAGCCGATCAATCTCTACGACCGCGAATCGCGCGGCGCGATCGCCTACCTCGGCCTGGCCGGGGAAATGATCCGGCGCGAGCGCGAGGCGGTGCTGGCCGCGGCACCACCCCCGCAAATGGAACCGGCGGCCGGCGCCTCCGCGCCATGAGCCGCCGCGCATCGGCAGCGCCAATGACGAAAGGATGATTCCGTGAGCGCAAAAAGACGAGGCCTGGGCTCGCGCGATCTGGACGTCCTGCTGGGCGGGGGGGATGTCGCGGAAAGCGATTCCGTCACCGAGGAATTGCGCCATCTTCCGCTGGCACAGATCGCGCCCGGCCGTTATCAGCCGCGCCGCCGCATCGACGATGCGAAGCTCGCCGAACTGGCGGCTTCCATCAAGGCGCAGGGGCTGATCCAGCCGGTGGTGGTGCACAGCGTGGGGCACGATCGCTACGAGCTGATCGCTGGCGAGCGCCGCTGGCGCGCCGCGCAGCAAGCCGGGCTGGCTGAAATCCCGGCGGTGGTACGCGATGTCGCGCCGCAGGCGGTGTTGGCGATGGCGCTGATCGAGAACATCCAGCGCGAAGAACTCACTGCGCTGGAGGAAGCGCAGGCGTTGCATCGCCTGATCGACGAATTCGACCTTACCCAACAGCAAGCCGCGGACGCGGTCGGTCGCTCGCGCGCCGCGGTCGCGAACTTGCTGCGGTTGCTGGAGTTGCCGGAAACGATCCGCCGGTTGCTCGACGACGGCAGGCTGGAAATGGGCCACGCCCGCGCGCTCGGCACGCTGCCAGCGCCACGCGCTGTCGCGCTCGCCGAGAAGGCGGCGGAAGAACAGTGGTCGGTGCGGCAACTCGAACAGGCCGTGCGGTTGGCGCAATTGCCACCCTCTTCCGGGAAACGCGCGGCGCGCAACGCCGATCCGGACATCGCCGCGCTGGAGCGCGAGCTTTCGGAAAAACTCGGCGCGCGGGTGGAGATCGCGCATGGCCGCAACGGCCGCGGCAAGCTCAGCATCCGCTATCACAGCAACGACGAGCTGGAAGGCATCCTCGAGAAGCTGCGCTGAGGCGCGGCGCGCCTGAAAGCGAATCCCCATGCCGCCGGTCTCCGCCAAGGTGGGCAACAGGCAACGCCAGTTCGAAGCGATGGTGCGCGCGCACACGCAGGACCTTTACCGTTTCGCGTGGTGGCTGTGCGGCGATGATGCGCGTGCGCAGGACCTGGTGCAGGAAACCCTGTTGCGCGCCTGGCGCGCGCTCGGTTCGCTGCGCGACGGGGCGGCGATCAAGCCGTGGCTGCTGACCATCCTGCGCCGCGAGCACGCGCGCGGTTTCGAACGCAAGACCTTCGACCTCACGGAACTGGACGACACGATTCCCGACGAGGTCGATTCCGGCCCGGAAGGCGCGGGCAGCGACGCACAAGTACGCGCGGCGATCCTGCAACTGGAACCGAAATACCGCGAACCCCTGTTGATGCAGGCGCTGGGCGGTTTCTCCTGCGAGGAGATCGCGCGCGAACTCGGCAGCAAACCGGGCGCGGTGATGACGCAATTGTTCCGTGCGCGGCAGAAACTGCGCGCGCTGCTTGAATCCGCGCCGGGCATGGCGGACGGAGAGAAAAACCGTGGACTGTCTTGAATTCCGCCGCCGCCTCGCCGCCGAGCCGCGCGCACGCGACGAGGCATTCATCGCGCATCGCGACAGTTGCCACGCCGGCTGCACCGAGGCGTGGTGGCGCGCGCAGCGCCTCGAGCGGCGCATCGACAATGCGCTGGCGATCGACGTTCCGGAACATCTGACGGACCGCATCCTGCTGGCGCAGGCCACCGGCGAGCGTGCGCGAGAGCGTCGTCGATGGCAGGTCGGGTTGGCGCTGGCCGCTTCGCTCGTCATCGCGCTGGGCGCGGGCGTTGCCGCCTTGCGGCGCACTTCGGCGGACCCGCTGCCGCAACTGGCGGTTGCGCACATGCGCGGCGCGGAAGCTCCGGCACTCGCGCTGACGACGCCGGTGTCCGATGCTTCGCTGCGTGCCGGTTTCGCCGCGCGCGGGGTGGCATTGCGACTCATGCCGCAGGACGCGGTCTACGTGCGCGATTGCGACATCGGGCCGTATCGCACCGTGCACCTGGTTTTCCGCGAGGATGGCAAGCCCGTCACCGCGCTTTACTTCCTCGGACACGCCATCGCCGGATCGCGCGACTTCCGGCATTCCGGCGTGCAGGGCCGCGAAGTGCCGCTGGACCGCGGCACGCTGGTGATGCTCGGCGACGATCCGCGCGGATTCACGAATGTGGAGCGCACCCTGCGCGACGCGCTGCAGGGGCCGCGGCAGCAGGCGCTCGGGGAATTCTGAGCGAGCGGCATCGTTTCGCAGGCTCGATCGGGGCGCCCTGCGCCCGCGCGCGGCATACGCGATAATGCCTGCCTCATCGCAGCGGAATCGCACGCATGCCCGAGTTGTCCGTGGTCGTGCCGGTCTTCAACGAGCGCGACAGCATCCCGCCGCTGCTGGCGGAGATCGCGGCCGCGCTGCGTGGACGCGTGGACTATGAAGTGGTCTATGTGGACGACGCCAGCCGCGACGATTCGCTGGCGGTGCTGCATGCCGAGCGTGCGCGCCATCCGGAGCTGCGCATCGTCAAGCACCTGAAACAGAGCGGCCAGAGCACTGCGATATGGAACGGCGTGCGCGCGGCGCGCGGTGCATGGATCGCCACGCTCGACGGCGACGGCCAGAACGATCCTGCCGACATCCCGAAACTGCTGGAGGCGCGTGCGCAGGCAAACCCGCAAACCAGGCTGTTCGCCGGCTGGCGCACCACGCGCCGCGACACCTTCAGCAAGCGCATTTCCTCGAAGATCGCCAACGGCGTGCGTTCGCGCATGCTGCGCGACGACACGCCCGACACCGGTTGCGGCCTGAAGCTGTTCGCTCGCGACACGTTCCTGCTGCTGCCGTACTTCGACCACATGCATCGCTACTTGCCGGCGCTGGTCAAGCGCGCGGGATACGCCAGCGTCAGCGTGCCGGTGAGCCACCGCCACCGTACGCGCGGGGTGTCCAAGTACGGCATGTGGGACCGGCTGTGGGTCGGGCTGGCCGACCTGCGTGGCGTGGGCTGGCTGATGCGCCGCGCGAAGGTGACGGGCACCGAGGAAGTTTGACGCGCGCGGCACCGGCCCACCCCAAACTTCGGCTCGACATGCGATTACTCGCGCCATCCCTGGCGCTCGCCTTCGGCCAGCTTCGCTGTTCGCGCGCGTTCCGGATGCGCGCAGTCATGGCATGTCGAAGGCGCTTCAATGATGCGATCAATCGAGCAGCCATCCATCGCTCGTTCTGCGATCGGCATCCCTGTATCACCCTCGTTGATGCATGCGATGCCCTCGGCATCGCCCGAACGCATCAGCCTCGACCTTTAGCCAGCGGCAATTCCGCGCGTTTCCAGGCGTCGATGCCGCCGCCCAGCACGTAGACCCGGGTGAAGCCGGCCTTGGTCAACCGCTTCGCCGCCTTTTCCGCCTCCACGCCGTTGCGCGACACGATCGCCACCGGCAGCTCGCGGGCCTTCTTCAGATCGGCGTTTTCCGGATCGAACTGGCTCGCCGCCACGTGGCGCGAACCCGGGACGTGCGCCTTCTCGAAATCCGCTTGCGCCGAGACGTCGATCACCAGCGCGTTGTCGCGGTTGATCAGTTGCGTGAGTCCCGCGGGCGTCAGCTCGCGGAAACCGCGGAAAAACCGCGATGCTTCCAGCGCAATCAGCGCCAGGAGGATCACCGCGAAAGCGCCGACCAGCAGCGGGTGATGCGCGATGAAGGAGGGGAGTCGCGCGAGGATTTCGTTCATGGCGAAGGCGGGCCGGAAGACAGCCGCGCATTATCCGCGATGCGCGGCGTGCGCGCGACCGCGGCGTCCGCGGCTACTGCTGCGGCGTGATGTCGGGCAGGCCCGATTCCAGCCACCAGTGCTTGGCAACGGGATCGTATTTCCAGGTCTGGCGGTCGACGACATCGTAGGAGGCTTGGCTGGACTTGATCACCAGGCTGATCTGCGCTACCTGCTCCACGGTGTTCTCGTCTACGGGGATCGGACCATCGGTCTGGTAGGCGCCGACTTCGACCTGGCTGTAGCGCGCCTTCGCCGCGGCATCCAGCGGATGCGCCTCGCGCATTTTCGGATCGACGAACTGCCAGGCGCTGCCGAAATCGCCGAAGCGCAGGGCCGAGCCGTATTGACCCAGCGTTTCATCGCGAGCCAGGCTTTTGTCGTCCATGCCGAGGCTGGCGCAGCCCGCGAGCAAGGCGATCAGGGTTCCGCAAACCGCGACACGGATTCGTTGCATGTCGGAATCTCCTCCGGCGGCGATGCCCGGATTGTGCATCATCACGCGCCGCAGGGCGCGACGCTCATCGCAACTTGGCCACGAACGCGGCGTCCAGCGTGGCCGCGTCGCCGTTCGCGCCGGCGACGACGCAACTGACGGCGATGCGCGCCTTGCCGGTCCGCGACAGCGTTTCGAAAAAGCCGGGGAATGTGTCGCGTTGGGTGTAGCGTGCGATCGCATGCAAATCGGCCAGCAGCGGCTGCAGATACAGCATGTTGGAGTCGCCGACGTAGATGTCGCAGGCAAGGCCGCGCTCGCGCAGGTTCAGGTCGACCAGGCCCCAACTGGTCAGCGTCATCAGCGACGCCAGGCTGCCGCCGAAGGCGCAACCCTTGTCGTTGATGTTGGGCGCCAGCGGCGCGACCGCTTCGAGGGAATCGCCGTCGTAGCGGGACACACGCAATTGCATCGCGTGCGCCAGCGGGATGTGCTCGAGGATGTAATCCTGCAGTTGAGCCGCGAGTTCGATGTGTCGGTTCATCCGGTCAGTTTGGCGTGCCGGCGCGCGCCCCACAAGATGCTCGGCTAGCATCGCGGCGTGAAGAAGGAAAGTGCAAAGCCGTTGCGCGGCGCGCGCGTCGCGATCACGCGACCCGCGGGCACGGGCGCCGCCATCGCCCGGCGCGTGCGCGCGCTGGGTGGCGACGGGTTTTCATTGCCGGGTGCCAGCCTGCGCGCGGCGGAAGATCCGAAGACGGCGCGCCAGGCGTTGCGCGCCGCGCTCGCGTGCGAGGTTGTCGTGTTCACCAGCGCGGCCGCTGTGCGCTTTGCCATCAGGCTGTCGCCGCTGCGTTGCAGGGCGCAAGTCATTGCGCCCGGAAGCGGCACCGCTACGGCGTTGCGGCGCGCGGGCATCGATAATGTCCTGCTTCCGGCACGTGCCGACACCGAAGGCCTGCTCGCCATGCCGGCGTTGCGCCGCCTGCGCGGCAAACCTGTCGGCATCATCGGCGCGCCGGGCGGTCGCGACTTGCTGCAACGCGGGCTGGTCGCGCGCGGCGCGCGCGTAGTCGGCGCGCACGTGTACCGGCGCGTGTCGGCGCGGCTGGATCGTCGTCACCTCGATCCGCTGGTGCGCGGCCGCGCGCCGCTCTATGTGTTGTTGTCGAGCGGCGACGCTTTGCGCAATTTGTTGCAGCGACTGCCACCGCCCGCGTGTGTGAAACTGCTCGCCGGCACCGCAGTCGCCAGCAGCGCGCGCCTCGAGCGCGCCGCGCGCCAGGCCGGATTCGCGCGCGTGCTGCGCGCGGCCTCCGCGCATGCGGCGGACCTGGTCGCCGCGCTCGTGGCGGCGCGTTCAGGCCGACATTTGCAGTAACGCCCGCAACGGCTAGGATGCCGGGCATGAGCGAAGACGCTGCTTCCGGAACAAACCGCCGCGCACGTGGCGGCCTCGCCGCGCTGACCTGCCTGCTGGCGCTCGCGGCGCTGCTCTTGTCGGCGTGGTGCGCATGGCAGGTGTGGCAGTGGAACGCAGCGCGCAGTTCGCTGGCCGCGGAGTCGGCGGCGCTGGATGCGCGCCTGGGCGCTGCACAGCGCGAGGCCGATGCCGCGCGCGCGCAACAGCAGGCCATGCAGGGACAATTGCAGGACCAGGTCGGCGACTTGCGCGCCGTGCGCGGCGCACAAAGCGCACTGGATCAGCGCACGCGCAACCTCGAAACCGCGCTCGGGCGCGTGTCCGATCAGCAGACGCAGGGTCGCGACGCATTGCTTCTGGACGACGCCGAATTCCTGCTGCGCGCAGGCCAACAGCGCTGGGTGCTGTTCCATGACGCGGGCGCGGCCGCACGCGCCTACGAGCTTGCCGATGATGCCCTGGCCCAGGTGGGTGATCCCGCCTTCGCGCCGGTGCGCAGCGCGATCGCCGATGAGCGCGCCGCCTTGACCGCGGCCTCGACGCCGGCGCGCGCGCGTGCACTGGACGCGCTTTCGGCGTTGCGTGCACAGGCAGCGCTGCTGCCTTTGGTCGACACCGATGCCACGCGCCGCAGCGCGCCGGACAACAGCCTGCCCGCGCGCGCGTGGCATGCGTTGAGCGGCATCCTGCGCGTCGCGCGCGACAACGGCACCTCGGTGCCCGCCGTGAATGCGCGCATCGCGCGCGAATTGCTGGCGCTGGATTTCGCGCAGGCGCAGGCATCGCTGCTGGCATTCGACCAGCCGGGTTACCGCGACGCCATGCAACAGGCGGATGCGTTGCTCGCCGCGCGTTTCGATGGCGAGACACCCGAGGTGCGCGCCGTACGCGCGCAAGTGCAGGCGATCTCGGCCGTTGCCGCATCGACGGCGCCGCAACTCGGCGGCGCGCTGGCGCAATTGCGCACGCTGCGCGCGGCGCATGCGATGCAGGCATTGAGCATGCCTTCCGCATCCAGCGCGGGCCAGCCATGAAACCGTGGCGCTGGTTGCTGGGTTTGATCGCGGTCGCATTGGCTGGCGCGCTGGTGTGGAACTGGCTGGCCGCGGATCCCGGCTACGTGCTGGTCCGCATCCGCGGCTGGCGGATCGAGGCGACCGTGGTCGGCGCGTTGCTGGTGCTGGCGGCGCTGTGGATCGTGGTGGCGATCGCGTGGTGGTTGCTGCGCTGGCCGTTCGGGGCGCTTTCGCGCCGGCACCGGCGCGTCAGCCGGGCGCGCCTCAGCGATGGCCTGATCGCGATGGCGGAAGGTCGCAATGCCGAGGCCGGCCGCGCGCTGGAACGCGCGGCGATGCACGCACCCTTGCGTGTTCCGGCGCTGCTGGCCGCGGCCGAAGCCGCGCACCGCCGCGGCGAGGCGCCACGCGCGCTCGAATTGCTGGATGCGGCGGGGCAGGACGCGCCGCAGGCCGCGCGCATGGTGCGCGCGCGGATGCTCCGCAATGAAGGCAAACCGGAGGAAGCGCTCGCGCTGTTGTCGCCGGAAGCCGATGCCGGACGCCTGCCGCCTTCGGGCTGGCACGAACTGGTGTTGTCGGCGCTGGATGCGAACCAGCCACGGCGTGCGCGCATCGCGCTGGAACCGCTGCGCAAGAGCAACGCGCTGGGGGCGCGCGGTTATTCGATGCTGGAAACGCGCGTGCTGGCGTCGAACCTGTCGGCGGCGGCGGATGCGACGTCGTTGCAGGAATTGTGGAACGGTCTCTCGCGCGCGCAACGACAGACGCCGGAAGTGTTGCTCGCCTACGCTTCGGCGGTCGCTCGCACCGGTCCGCCGTCGGCCGCGCTGGACGAAATCGAGGCGGCGTTGCGGCGCGAATGGTCGCCGCCTTTGGCGAAGGCCTATGCGCAACTGGCCGACGACGATCCACAAGCGCGCTTGCGCACGGCGGAAGGCTGGCTGGCCGCGCATCCCAACGATGCCGATCTGCTGGTCGCGCTCGGCCGCCTGTCGTTGCGCGCCGGCCAGCCGGTCAAGGCACGCGATTGCCTGCGTCGCGCGCTCGCGCTGCGGCCGCAGGACGCCGAAGGCTGGGAAGCTCTGGGCGAGGCACAAAGTGCGCTGGGCGATCATGCCGAAGCCTTGCGCGGTTACGCCAATGCCTTGCGCGTCGCGCGCGGACAAACCGCGGCGGTGAGCACGCGCGACAACCTCGATACCGGCGTGCTGGCGGTGGAGGAACGCGACCAGCACGGCGTGCCGCGCCTGCCGAATGCGCCGCCGCCGCCGCGATAATCGGAATGCGATGCTAGGCTTCGCGCCCATGATCCGGACATCATTGCGCGCGTTTTTTTTCTTCGTTCTCGCATCGAGCGGCGTGGCGCTCGCGCAAACGCATCCCGGCGAGGACGCGCTGGTACGCGAAGTCGTGGCCGACACCGGGCAGGACGCCACACAACTCACCAAATTATTGGACGGCGCGCAGTACAAGCAGAGCATCATCGATGCGATCAGCCGTCCGGCGGAGAGCAAGCCCTGGAGCGCGTACCGGCCGATCTTCGTGAATCCCGCGCGGATCGAAGGCGGCATCGATTTCTATCGCGGCAATCGCGCGTTGCTGGAACGCATCGGCGCCGAATACCACGTGCCGCCGCAATACCTGGTTGCGATCCTCGGCGTGGAAACCAGCTACGGCCAGATCACCGGCCATTACCGCGTGCTCGACGCGCTGGCGACGCTGGCGTTTTACTACCCGCCGCGCGCGGATTATTTCCGCGGCGAACTGAAGACCCTTCTGGAATTGCCGCCGAGCAAGCTCGCGGGGCCGGTCGCGACGCTGCAGGGCTCCTACGCCGGCGCGCAGGGCTGGGGCCAATTCATGCCGTCGAGCATCCGCGATTTCGCGGTGGATGAGGACGGTGACGGCCACATCGATCTCAACGGTTCGCTGCCGGACATTCTCGGCAGCGTCGCCAATTACTTCGAGCAGCACGGTTGGCAGGCCGGCGCGCCGGTGGCCATGGCCGTGACGGCCGATGCCGGTGCGGACGCGCTGGCGGAATACGCCGGCCAGCCGCCGACGATGCCGGTCGAACAATTCGTGGCGGCGGGCTACACGCCGCAGTCCGCGATCGGCGTCGGCACGCCCGCGAGCCTGCTGGCGCTGGACGGCGACACCGGTCGCGAGTACTGGCTGACCTTCAACAATTTCTACGTGATCACGCGTTACAACAAGAGCCCGCGCTACGCGATGGCAGTGACGCAACTGGCCGACGCGATCGTTCGGGGCGTGGCAGCCGAAGACGCGCAGGCCACGGCGGCGGCCGCGCGATGAGGCGTGCGCGGTGGTTGCCATGGGCGCTGGCAGCGACCGCCTTGCTGTCGGGTTGCGCGGGTTCGCCGTCGCGCAGCGGACAGCGGGGCAGTGCGACGACGAACCGTTATTCGTCGGCACCGCGCGGATTGCAGGACGATCTGCAACAGACTCAGCAACGCCGCTATCGCCAGGACGCGGACGCCACGCCGGACGGCGGCGGCATCGACATCGCTTCGCTGCCGGAGCCTGTGCCGAAGGTTGAACCGCCATCGCGCTACGGCAACAAGTCGCCCTACAGCGTGCTCGGCCAGACCTATTACGTGCTGCCGACCGCGGCCGGTTATGACGAACGCGGCATCGCCTCGTACTACGGCACCAAGTTCCATGGCTACATGACATCGGACCTCGAGAAGTACGACATGTATGCGTTCACCGCCGCGAGCAAGGTGCTGCCGTTGCCCAGCTACGCGCGCGTCACCAATCTCGAGAACGGCAGGAGCGTGCTCGTGCGCATCAACGACCGCGGTCCCTTCGTGTCCAACCGCATCATCGACCTTTCCTACGCCGCGGCGGTGCGCATCGGGGTCTGGCCGCGCGGCACCGGGCTGGTGGAAGTGCAGGGCATCGATCCGGCCAGTGCGCAAGCGGAACCCGCGCCGCCGCCGGCGGTCACAGCAGAGTCTGGAGAGAAGCCGAAGCTTTACCTGCAGGTCGGTGCATTCGGCGACCCGGACAATGCGCAGCGGTTGGCGGACCAGTTGCGCGCGCAGAATGTCGGCGCCGTGCGGGTGGTGGATGCGCAAGTCGGCCAGCGCGTGTTGAAGCGCGTGCAGATCGGCCCGCTGTCCAGCGTGGACGAGGCAGACCGGGTCACCGCGAAGATCGCGGCGCTGGGTTTGCCGCACGCGCAGGTCGCAGTACAGTAGCGGTTTTTGAAGCGCTGCTCGGCCGCGCGCAAGCCGGCATCGCCTTCTGCGCCTTGCATGCGTCCGTGAAACAGTCCTTGCCATTTGCTCTTCCTGCTTCGAGACCACAATGAAATCTCTGCGTCACCTGCTGTTCGTTTCCGCGCTGGCCATGTCCGGCGCGCTCCTCGCGCAAGCGCTGCCGCCGAAACCGGCCGCGCCGCTGCCACCCAAGCCTTCGGCGATTCCGGTGCCGACACTGCCGCAGGCGCCGATGCCGCCGCCGCCGACGTTCGATGCGCGCAGCTGGGTGCTGATGGATTACGCCAGCGGGCAGATCATCGCGTCCAGCAATCCCGACCAGCGCGAAGAGCCGGCGTCGCTCACCAAGATCATGACCGACTACGTGGTCTCCGCGGAGCTCGGCGCCGGCAAGGTGCACATGGAAGATCCCGTGTTCATCAGCGAGCACGCATGGAAGGCGGGCGGTGCGAGCACCGACGGTTCCACCAGTTTTCTCGCGCTCAATTCCAGGGTGCCGCTGAAGGATCTGCTGTACGGCATGATCATCCAGTCCGGCAATGATGCGGCGATCGCGCTGGCCGAACATGTCGCGGGTTCCGAGCAGACCTTCGCGGGGTTGATGAACGCCTACGCGCAGCGGCTCGGCATGCGTGGCACGCATTTCGTCAATGCCTCGGGCTACCCGGTGGCCGATCACTACAGCACCGCGCGCGACATCGCGATCCTGTCGCGGGCGCTGATCCGTGATTTTCCGGACGACTACAGGATTTCCGCGGTCAAGGATTTCCAGTGGAACGGCATCACCCAGCACAACCGCAACACGCTGCTGTGGCGCGACCCGAGCGTGGACGGCATCAAGACCGGCCATACCGACGAGGCCGGCTTCTGCCTGGCGGCGTCGGCCAAGCGCGGCGATTCGCGCATGATCGCGGTGGTGATGGGCGCGCCTTCCGACCGCGCGCGTTCGGACGATGCGCAGGCGCTGCTGGAATACGGCTTCCGCTTCTACGAAACGCACACCCTGTTCGCGGCCGGCAAGCCGCTGGCGGCGCCGCGGTTGTGGAAGGGCGAGAACGACAGCCTGCCGCTGGGGCCGGCGCAGGATGCGGTGGTCACCATCCCGCGCGGCAAGTATTCCGAGTTGAAAGCCGGCGTGGATATTCCCGCGCGACTGATCGCGCCGTACAAGCGGGGCCAGCAGGTCGGCATGTTGCACGTGACGCTGGACGGCAAGCCGGTGCTGGATGCGCCACTGGTGGCGCTGCAGGATGCGCCGCAGGGCGGTTTCTTCAAGCGCCTCTGGGATGCGATCCTGCTGTGGTTCCACGGCGGCGGCAGCGGCAATACCACCACGACGGTGCCGACCGGATCGGTGTCGGTCGCGCCACCGACGCCGATCCAGCCGAATGCGCGGTGATGACGAAATTGCCTGTGAGTTGCAGGGCCTCCATGGCAGCGGCGGCGGAGCCGCCAGGAGCGTGACCATGGATGGTCACCTTTCTTGCCCCATGATGCCAAAAGGATTTCAAATGCAACGCCGCAACGCAGGTCTGCAATCAGGGACGATTGCATAAACTCATACCATGCGCGATCTGGACGACATACAACCGAACGAGGGCCAAGGCTTCCAGTTTCCCGGCAGCTTCGAAGTCACCGCGATGGGCCTGGCGGATGCCAACCTGCGCGAGCGCGTGCCGGCGATCCTGCGCGGCTTGGGCTTGAACGTGCTGGATGCATCGCTGCGCGAACGTCCCTCGCGCGAAGGCAACTATCTCGCGGTGACGGTGAGCTTCACCTGCCCCTCGCGCGAGAAGTACGAGGCCGTGCACGCCGCGCTGCGCGCCGACCCCGGGATCCGCTATACGTTGTGAAGAGTTGGCGATGAGCGTGCAGCACAGGATATTCGCCGGTTTTTGAAATACGCCGCAGCATTCCTCATATTCCGTTTCAGGTTCCAGCGCAGGCTCCGGTCTTGACCCCGCTTCCCGCTTCCCGTTTCCCGTTGCTCGTCCGCCATCTGGGCCGCCAGCCTTACCTGCCTGTCTGGCAGGCGATGCGCGCCTTCACCGATGCACGCGACGACGAGACGCCGGACGAACTGTGGCTGCTGGAGCACGATCCGGTGTTCACGCTCGGCCAGGCCGGCAAGCGCGAGCACGTGCTGGCGCCGGGCGAGATTCCCGTCATTCCCGTCGATCGCGGCGGCCAGGTGACCTACCACGGGCCCGGCCAGATCGTGGCCTACCCGCTGCTGGACCTGCGCCGCCTCGGCGTGGGCGTGCGCGAACTGGTGCGCCGCATCGAACAGGCCATCACCGACACGCTGGCGCACTGGAACATCGTGGCGGCGCGCCGCGAGGGCGCGCCGGGCGTGTACGTCGGCGACGCCAAGATCGCCGCGCTGGGCCTGCGGGTGCGGCGCGGCTGCAGTTTCCATGGCCTGGCCTTCAACGTGGCCATGGACCTGGAACCGTTCCTGCGCATCAACCCCTGCGGGTATGCGGGCCTGCAGGTGACGCAGGTGATAGACTTGGGCGGTACGTCATCGCTTGCAGAAGTCGGGAACGCGCTGGTGCACGAGCTCTGCCACCAGTTCGATCTCGCCCCGCGCAACGCGGAACCCGTCTTGCCTCCCGTCAACCCAGCCGATTCGGCAGATCCTTCCATGGACCGCCGCGCCCTCGCATGAGCGATCCGACCGCCAATCCCGTCCGCATCCCGGCCATCGTCACCGGCGAGAAGCTCGCGGGCGAGGACAAGATCGCGCGCAACCGCGCGCAGTTCGAAGCCGGTGCGCCGGCGTTGCGCAAGCCGTCGTGGATCCGCGTGCGGCTGCCGCCAGGCAACGCCGTGCAGCAGTTGAAGTCGAAGTTGCGCGCCAATGCGCTGGTGACGGTGTGCGAGGAAGCCTCGTGCCCGAACATCCACGAGTGTTTCTCCAAGGGCACCGCGACCTTCATGATCCTGGGCGAAGTCTGCACGCGCCGCTGTTCGTTCTGCGACGTCGCGCACGGCCGGCCGAAACCGCCCGATCCGCTGGAGCCGCTGCGCCTCGCGCACACCATCCGCGACATGGGCCTGCGCTACGTCGTGATCACCTCGGTGGATCGCGACGACTTGCGCGACGGCGGCGCGGAGCATTTCGCGGCCTGCGTGCGCGAAGCGCGGCGTGCGCATCCTTCGTTGAAGATCGAGATCCTCACGCCGGATTTTCGCGGCAAGGGCCGCATGGAGCGCGCGCTGGACGCGCTGCAGGCCGATCCTCCGGACGTGTTCAACCACAACCTGGAAACCGTGCGCGAGCTGTACCGCGAAGTGCGCCCGGGCGCGGATTACGACTGGTCGCTGCAACTGCTGCGCGAGTTCAAGGCGCGCCATCCGGGCGTGCCCACCAAGTCCGGCATCATGCTGGGGCTGGGCGAGACGCACGAGCAAGTGCTCGGCGCGCTGCGCGACCTGCGCGCGCACGACGTCGACATGATCACCATCGGCCAGTACCTGCAACCCTCGCCGCACCACCATCCGGTGCTGCGCTACTGGACGCCGCAGGAATTCGACGCGCTGCGGGACGCGGGCATGGCCATGGGCTTCACGCATGTCGCGTCGGGGCCGCTGGTACGCTCCTCGTACCACGCCGACCAGCAGGCGCACGAAGCGGGTTTCGTCGAAGTCGTTGCCTAGGATGCCAAGAGAATCATGAGCAAGCGTTTTCTGCTGACTGCTTTCCTCGTCGCGACCGGCCTGGGTCTCGCGCACGCCGACGAATCCTGCCCGGCCTCCGCGGCCAGCAGCGCGATCACCGCGCCGCCGCCGACCGACGTGATCACGCAGGCGCCGTTGCTGAAGCCCACCGCGGGCCAGGCCGAGGCCGGCGTGCTAGCCGCGCGATTGATGACGCGTTTCCACTACAACGCGGTGCCGCTCGACGACGCGATGTCGCAGAAGATCTTCAAGGGCTATTTCGACGCGCTGGATGGCCAGAAGCTGTTCTTCACCCAGGCCGACATCGATCATTTCGCCGGCGCGCGCGACAAGCTCGACGACGCGATCTGGAACGGCAACCTCGACGCGCCTTATGCCATCTTCAACCTCTACGAGCGGCGCGCCGGCGAGCGCACGCAGTACGCGCTCGACCTGTTGCAGAAAGGCTTCAACCTCGGCGTCGAGGAAACCTACCAGCCCGACCGCGACAAGGCGTCGTGGGCGAAGGACACCGCCGCGCTCAACGACGTCTGGCGCAAGCGGATCAAGAACGACTGGATCCGCCTGAAGCTCGCCGGGCAGAAGGACGACGACATCCGCAAGACGCTGGGCAAGCGCTACTCGAGCTTCCTCGACCGCGTGCACCAGCTCGATTCGCAGGACGTGTTCCAGACCTTCATGAACGCGTACGCGATGGCGATCGATCCGCACAGCAATTATTTCGGTCCGCGCGCATCGGCCAACTTCGACATCGCGATGAAACTCTCGCTGGACGGTATCGGCGCGGTGCTGGAACAGCGCGACGACTACACGCTGATCCGCGAGATCGTGCCGGGCGGCCCTGCCGCCGCTTCCGGCAAGCTCGTGGTCGGCGACAAGATCGTGGCGGTGGCGCAGGGCGCCTGCGGCGCGTTCACCGACGTCGTCGGCTGGCGCGTCGACGACGTGGTGGACAAAATCCGCGGCCCCAAGGGCACCACGGTGCGGCTGGAAGTGCTGCCCGCCGATGCAGGCCAGGACGGCAAGCACGAAGTGGTTCCGCTGGTGCGCAAGACCGTCACCATCGCCGAGCAGGCCGCCAAGAAATCGATCATCACGGTCAAGGATGGCGGCGTCACGCATCGCATCGGCGTGATCACGCTGCCGACGTTCTACGAGGATTTCGACGCGCGCCGCCGCGGCGATCCGGATTACAAGAGCGCCACCCGCGACGTCGCCAAGCTGCTCGGAGAGCTGAAGCAGCAGAAAGTGGATGGCGTGGTGATGGACGTGCGCGACAACGGTGGCGGTTCGCTGGCGGAAGCCACCGAACTCACCGGGTTGTTCATCGACAATGGCCCGGTGGTGCAGGTGCGCGATGCGCAGGGTCGGGTCGAAGTGGAAAAGGACACCGATGCAGGCATGGCATGGAGCGGCCCGCTGGCGGTGCTGGTCAACCGCGGGTCCGCCTCGGCCACGGAAATTTTCGCGGCGGCGATGCAGGATTACGGCCGCGCTCTGGTCATCGGTGAGCAGACCTTCGGCAAGGGCACGGTGCAGAACCTCACCGACCTCGACCAGCTCGCGCAGAACGAAAAGCCGACCTTTGGCGAGCTGAAGATGACCATCGCCGAATTCTTCCGCATCAACGGCGGCTCCACGCAATTGCGCGGCGTGACGCCGGACATCCAGTATCCGCACAGCGTGGATTTCGCGGACTTCGGCGAATCCTCCTATGACAACGCGCTGCCGTGGACGCACATCCAGCCCGCGCAGTACCAGCCGGTTGCGGATCTCAAGCCGCTGGTCCCGCAACTGACGCAGATGCACGACGCGCGTTCCGCCAAGGATGCGTCGTGGCAGCTGATGCTCGCCGAGCTGGCCGCTGCGAAAAAAATGGCCGATGAAAAGGCGATTTCGCTGGACTACGCCACGCGCGATGTGGAACGCAAGCAGCTCGACGCGCAGGATGCGCAGTTCAAGGCGCGCCGCGAGGCGCTGGGCGATCGTTCGGCGTCCAACATCCGTCCGGACGACGGGCTGCAACCGGGCGAGCGCAGCCTGCAATCCGACCTGGCCAGCGAAAAGGCGGCCAAGAACGCGCTGGATCCGGAACTCGACGAGACCGCGAACATCCTCGCGAACGAAGTCGACCTGATCCACGGCGACACCAAGCTCGCGGCGCAGGTCTTGCCCTACAAGGGCGTGCTCAACGGCGTGACGGACAGCGAGTGAGCGCGATCGTCCCGCCGGTGCGCCCGGCGGGACGTCCTCAACTGCCGGAATAGCGTTCGCGCAGGAACGCGATGCAGGCGCGCAGCGCCTGCGCTTCGCCGCCGCGCGGCCGGCCGGGGCGGTCCGAGTCGTTCCACGCGTACAGGTCCAGGTGCAGCCATGGCACGTCGGTCGGCACGAAGCGTTCGAGGTACAAGGCCGCGGTGATCGAACCCGCGTGCCGCGAGGCGCCGGTATTGACCAGGTCGGCGACGTGCGATGCCAGCATGGTGCGATACGGATGCCACAGCGGCATCCGCCACAGCGGATCGAATTGCCTGCGCGATGCGGCGAGCAACGCGTCCGCGCATGTGTCGTCGTTGGCGAACAGCGCCGGCAAATCCGGGCCCAGCGCGATGCGCGCAGCGCCCGTCAGCGTGGCGAAATCGATCAACAGGTCCGGCTTTTCCTCGGCGCATGCGGCCAGCGCGTCGCACAGGATCAGGCGACCTTCGGCATCGGTGTTGTCCACCTCCACCGTGACGCCGGCGCGCGTGCGGATCACCTCGCCGGGTTTCAGCGCGTCGCCGGAAATCGCGTTGTCCACGGTCGGGATCAGCAGCAACAGCCGCACCGGCAGGTCGGCGGCCATCACCAGCCGCGCCAGTGCCAGCGCGTGCGCCGCGCCGCCCATGTCCTTCTTCATCCAGCGCATGCCGTCCGCGGGCTTGATGTCCAGCCCGCCGGAGTCGAAGGTGACGCCCTTGCCGACCAGCGCGAGCAATGGCGCGGAAGGCTTGCCCCAGCGCAACCGCGCCACGCGCGGCGCATGCGTGCTGGCGCGACCGACCGCGTGCACGGCGGGAAATTCGCGTTTCAGCGATGCACCTTCGAACACGTGGAAATCGGCGCGATGTTCGCGCGCCGCCGCGCGCACCGCGTCGCACAATTGCGCCGGCCCGAGATCCTCGCTGGGCGTATTCACCAGATCGCGCACCTGCGTGATGGCATCCAGCAGCGGCGCGACCTCGTTCAACACCGCACGCGGCAGCAGCAGGCGCGGCGGTTCCGCTGGCGTTGTCGCGTAACGCGTGAAACGGTAGGCACCCATGGCCCAGCCGAGCGCGGCGTCCTGGGGGGACAGCCGGTCCGCCAGTGGATCGTCATCCAGAATGTAGTCACCGCGCGGCAGCAGCACGGGCAGCGCGCCCAGCGCGAGGGGCGGCGAAGACAGGTCGACGCCGGCCAGCGCGCGCGACAATCCGCCACGCGCATCCGCCATCAGGCAGATCTGCCCCGGGCTGCCGTCGAAGCCGCATGCTTGCGCCCAGCGCCATTCGCGCGCGGAAAGTTTTTTCTGGCGTGCGCGCCAGTGCGCGCGATCGACCGGTTCCAGCGGCGTGCCGCGGCGCCCGCGGGCCAGCTCGCCCAGCCCGCGGATCATGTGCGCGATCCGTGGCACGTGGCGTGCGCCGTCATGGCGTGGCGGACAGCTTGAGCGTCTGTCCGACGCGCAGGTTGTCGTTCTTGAGGTCGTTCCACTTGCGCAGGTCCGACACGCTCACCGTGTGCTTGCGCGCGATCGCGGACAGCGTATCGCCCTTGCTCACCGTATAACTGCCGCCGGATGCCGCACCTGCAGTGGGCGTCACCGGCGTGACCGTGCCGCTGGCGGAAATCATCACCGGATGGGACGGCGCGGTGGCCTCGGCCTTGTTCAAGGCAGCGTTGCCGGTTTTCGTTTCCGCGGCGCGATCGGCGGATGCCACGACGCCGGCGGTGGACGCGCCGGCGGGTGCAGTCGCCAGCACGTCGCCGCCCGGCTTGCCGCTTGCGACCGGGGCGACAGCCGCAGCGGGCGCGATGGCGGTGCCTGTTTGCGCGACGACCTGCTTGTGTTCGTCTTCCCCGGATGGCGCGGCTTGTGGGGCATGGCCCGAAGCCGAAGTGCCGCCCGGGCTCGGCGTGGAAGCTAGCGCGACCGTGGCAGGCAACCCTTCGCTCACCATCTTGGTGTTGATCGCCGCGATCTGCTGGTCGATGGTCTGCGCGGTCAGGGTCGGCGCGTCCGAGTAAGGCAGCAGGTCGTGCGAACGCGCCAATTGCTTGGCCTTGTCGGTGCGGAGGAAGTCCATGAACTTGGCGATTTCGGCCGCATGCGGACTGCTCGGGCTGGACGCCAGATAGATCGCGAAATACAGCGGATAACTGCCGTCGGCCACGGTGGCCGGCGTGGGTGTCACGCCTTCGATCGGGATGATCTTCACTTGCTTGTTGTCGTGCACGCCGGAGAGCGTGGACAGGCCGAGCGATTTCGGATCCAGCGCGACGCCCTGTTCCAGCGTGCTGACGTTGATGTACATGCGCGGCATCATCACGCGCGCATCGCCGCTGCCGTAGAGCAGGCGGCGCAGGCTGAATTCCGCGCCGTCCAGCGGGCTTGCCACGGTGTACAGGTCGATCGGCTCGTCCTTGCCGCCGAGGTCTTTCCAGTTGGTGATCTCGCCGTAGTACACGTCGCGCAACTGCTTCAGCGTGATGCTGCCGACCGGATTGTCGGGCGAGGTGATCATCACCAGCGCGTCCCACGCCACCGGGGTGAAGTTCAGTCCGGCTTCCTGCACGCGCCCGACGAAGCCGGGGCGTGCGCTGGCGGCAATGTCGGCGCTGCCGTTGAGCGTGGCGTCGATGCCGGAAAGGGTATTGAACGGCTGCACGTCGACACGGCTGCCGCCGCTGGCCTCGTAGGCTTTCGCGATCGCATCGACCATGCCCCGGGAAGTGACGATGTCGCCGCGCACCACCAGTGCCGGGCCGGACGCCTTGTGCGACGACTTTTTGCTGTGGTGCGTCGTGTGCTTGGTCGCGGCGGCGGCAGGGAAAGCCACGCCGATGCAACACGACAACAAGAGGATGGCGGAAAACGGACGCAGCAGACGCGAAAGCATGAGGACGGATTCCATGGAATGGCGCGACCCGCTGGCCGCGGCGCGATTATCGGTGAAGGCGGGGCCTTGTGTGTGAATGTGAATGCATGTCGTGCCGCGAAGCGGAAAAAGATGCGGCGATGGCCACGGACCGTCGCCGCTCGCATCGCCGTTTCGCGATTGCAGTCGCTACGGTCACTGCAACATCACCTGCGCCAGTTGTCCGCCGCGCACGATCGTCAGCAGCAATTGCCGCGGCCGCGCGGACAAGGCCTTGCGTAACGCGGCGAGCGTGGGCGTGGCGAGATTGTTCACGCGCAACACGATGTCGCCCGGCGCGAGGCCCTGCGCGGCGGCACGGCTGTTGTCCTGCACGTCGCTGATGCCGACGCCGTTGATGCCTTGCGCGCGCACGTCGCCGGGCAGCTCCACGAACGACGCGCCGGACAGGCGTGGATCGAGCGAGTCGCCCGACAAGGTGCTGGCGTCGGCGGCCAGCTTGGCGCTGACCTGCATGCGCTTGCCGTCGCGCACGAGGTCCAGCGCGAGCGTGCTGCCGAGCGGTTTCAGGCCCTGCGCGTTGCGCAGATCCTGGGCGTCTTCGACGGGTTTGCCATCGGCCGCCACCACCAGGTCGCCGGGCCGGATGCCCACGCGCGCGGCCGGCGAATTCGGCGCCACGTCCGTGATCAGCGCGCCGCGCGCGTCCTTGATGCCGAGAGCCGCGGCGATGCGCGGCGACAGATCCTGCGCCTGCACGCCGAGGCTGCCGCGCGCGACGTGCCCGGTCGCGATCAGCTGCTGCATGATCGAGGCCGCGAGGTCGGATGGAATCGCGAAGCCCAGTCCCGCGCTCGCGCCGGAAGGCGAATAGATCATCGAATTGATGCCGACCAGCTCGCCCTCGAGGTTCACCAGCGCGCCGCCGGAATTGCCGGGGTTGATCGAGGCGTCGGTCTGGATGAAGTTCTGGTAGCCGTTGCCGCGCAGTCCCTGCCGTTGCAATCCTGAGATGATGCCGGACGTGGCCGACTGGCCGAGCCCGAACGGATCGCCGATCGCGACCACGAAATCGCCCACGCGCAATTTCGAGGAATCCGCCAGCGGCAGCGCGATGAGGTTCTGCGCGGGAATCTGGATCACCGCGATGTCGGTGGCGGGATCGGTGCCGATCAGCTTGGCCTTCAGGTTGCGCCCGTCGGTGAGCGTGACGCGGATGTCGTCCGCGCCCGCGACCACGTGGTTGTTGGTCAGGATGTAACCCTTGGCGGCATCCACGATCACGCCGGAGCCGAGCGATTGCTGGATCGCCTCGCGCGGCGGCGACATCGGCAGGCCGAAGAACTGGCGCATGATCGGATCGTCGAAGAACGGATCGCGCACCTTGCGGTGCGTGGTGGAAGAGATGTTGACCACCGCGGGCGACACCTTCGCCAGCATCGGCGCCAGCGAGGGCAGCGGCTGGCCGCCCACCGCCACCGGCAGCGTGCCGCCGTGCGCGGTGGCCGCCATCGCCAGCGCCAGAAGCGCGCCCGCCAGGAAAGTGCGCTTCGCCATCACCTGCTTCGGAAAACCGCGATCAGCGTGTCGTGACATGCCTGCCTCGTTCTTGAAAGTCCAATCCGGGGACAACGGTTCTTGATCCTGTGGCCACGGAGCGCCACAGGCGGAATACCCAACACCGACCACATCGCGACAGGAAAGTTGACCCGCAACATTGCCGTCGCGCGAATCCGTCCGTTGTACAACGCCTGACGACCGGAATGCTGGCCGCCAGCTTTACAGGCGTGCCCGGGGAGCGTAGGGTTAGCTCCCGGCCGCGACACAACATCTTGTGTTCCTTGCGTGCCGGGGGACCCAAAGCTTGGGCTGCCGTACAGGGACCGGCGCCACGGCGAGGCGATACGCAACCGCAAGGGGAGAGGATACAGATGAGCATGCTGCGCGCGGAAAACGTGACGCGGCTGGCGGCGGAAATTCCGTTGCAGCCGGCGTCGTTCGACATCTGGGACAAGAAATACCGGCTCAAGACCAAGCAGGGCGCGCCGGTGGACCAGACGGTGGACGACACGTACCAGCGTGTCGCGCGCGCGCTCAGCGATGTCGAGGCCACCCCGCCGCTGCGTGAATTCTGGTACGAGCGTTTCCTGTGGGCGCTGCGCCGCGGCGCGATCCCGGCCGGCCGCATCACGTCCAATGCCGGTGCGCGCGAGCACAAGCCCAAGACCTCCACGATCAATTGCACCGTGTCGGGCACGATCACCGATTCCATGGACGACATCCTGGAGAAGGTGCACGAGGCCGGGCTCACGCTCAAGGCCGGCTGCGGCATCGGCTACGAATTCTCCACGCTGCGTCCGCGCGGCGCGTACGTTTCGGGCGCGGGCGCGTACACCAGCGGCCCGCTGTCCTTCATGGACATCTACGACAAGATGTGTTTCACCGTCTCGTCCGCCGGTGGAAGGCGCGGCGCGCAAATGGGCACGTTCGACGTCGCGCATCCGGACGTGCGCGAATTCATCAAGGCCAAGCGCGAGAACGGCCGCCTGCGCCAGTTCAACCTTTCGCTGCTGGTCACCGACGATTTCATGCAGGCGGTGGAACAGGACGGCGATTGGCCGCTGGTGTTCCCGATCCATGTCAAGGAGAAGGACGAGTTCGACCTGGAGGACGGCGCGAGCGTGGTCTGGCGCGAGTGGCCGGCGCACAACAACTACGTGGTGCGCGACGACGGCCTGGTGGCCTGCAAGGTGTACGGGCATCTCAAGGCCCGCCACCTGTGGGACATGATCATGGTGTCCACGTACGACTACGCGGAGCCTGGCTTCATCCTGATCGACCGCGTCAACGAGATGAACAACAACTGGTGGTGCGAGAACATCCGCGCCACCAATCCCTGCGGCGAGCAGCCGCTGCCACCGTACGGATCCTGCCTGCTCGGCTCGGTCAACCTCACGACCTTCGTGCGCGATCCGTTCGGGCCGAAGGCGCGTTTCGACTGGGACGAATACCGCGAGGTCGTGCGCGTGTTCACCCGCATGCTCGACAACGTGGTGGAGATCAACGGCCTGCCGCTGGCGCAGCAGCGCGACGAGATCCAGTCCAAGCGCCGTCACGGCATGGGTTTTCTCGGCCTCGGTTCCACGCTGGCGATGCTGAAGATGCGCTACGGCTCCGAGGAGTCGGTGGCCTTCAGCGAGGACATCGCGCGCGAAATGGCGCTGGCCGGCTGGGAAATCGCGCTGGCGCTGGCGCACGAGAAAGGCCCGGCGCCGATCCTGCGCGAGAATTTCGAGGTCACCGGCGAGATGCTGCGCAAGCGTCCGGAGATGGCGAAGGACGGCTGGAAGGTCGGCGATGCCATTCCCGGCCGCCTGCTGCACGCGAAGTATTCGCGCTACATGCAGCGCGTCGCTTCCGTGCGGCCGGAACTGGTCGAAGCGCTGGCCGAGATCGGCGCGCGCTTCACCCACCACACCTCGATCGCGCCCACCGGCACCATCTCGCTGTCGCTGGCCAACAACGCCAGCAACGGCATCGAACCCTCGTTCGCGCACATGTATTCGCGCAACGTGATCCGCGAAGGCCGCAAGACCAAGGAGAAGGTCGAGGTCTGCTCGTACGAACTGCTGGCCTACCGCGCCCTGATCAACGCCGAAGCCGCACCCGGCTCGGACGACCCCAAACAGCGGCTGCCCGACTACTTCGTCGCGGCCGACGACATCACGCCGACGCAGCACGTCGACATCCAGGCCGCGGCGCAGAAATGGACGGATTCGTCCATCTCCAAGACCGCCAACGTGCCCACCGATTACCCCTACGAAGACTTCAAGGACATCTACTTCCACGCCTACAAGGCAGGCCTCAAGGGCTGCACCACTTTCCGCTTCAACCCGGCCGCGTTCCAGGGCGTGCTGGTGAAAGAGGCCGACCTCGAAAATACCCTCTACCGTTTCGAACTGGAGGACGGTACTGTTGTGCAACTGAAAGGAAACGAGGAAGTGGAATACGACGGCGAAATGCACACCGCCGCCAATCTGTTCGATGCGTTGAAGGAAGGCTACTACGGCAAGTTCTGATCCGACCGGAATGCACGTACTTGTGAAGTTCGCTGCGTCGAGGAAGGTTCACGACAAGTTCCGGTCGCGCCGTCGCGGGCTGAAGCGACGACACATCCGATCATGCCGCGTAGGTCAAGAGTGTCCACTGTCAATTGATATCCGATCTCTCGGAGGGGCTGAAAGATGAGCAACGAAACGACGTTCCCGTGGGGCAGCAACGACCCGATGGCGCCGGTGGCAGCGCCCGCGCCGGCCGCGCCGGCCGCCAAGAAGCCGGCGAAGAAGAAAGCCGCGAAGAAGGCCAAGGCCGCGAAGAAGCCGGCTGCAAAGAAGGCCAAGAAGGCTGCGAAGAAAGTCGCCAGGAAGGTTGCCAAGGCGAAGAAGGGCGTGAAGAAGGCGGCCAAGAAGGTCGCGCGCAAGGCCAGGAAGGGCGCGAAGAAAGTCGCCCGGAAAGCCGCCAAGGCCAGGAAAGGCGCGAAGAAGGCTGCCAGGAAAGTCGCGAAGAAGGGCGCGAAGAAGGGCGCCAGGAAAGCGCGCAAGGGCAAGAAGAAATAAGCAGCAGGCATCGCACGCGCCGGCGTCGTGATGGCGCCGGCGTGGTTTTTTTGGAAGAAGGGATGACGGCATGACCACGAAAATCGACAAGAAGATCAAGGGATACCAGGTGGTCAAGCCGGACCCGCAAGTCGCGCGCGTGGAAGACGCGCCGGCCGTCGCGGCGACGCCGGTGGTGGCGGAAGTCATCCAGATGCACGAGAAGGTGGAGCGCCCGGACACGCTGATCGGCGCCACCTACAAGATCAAGTCGCCGCTGTTCGAACACGCGCTGTACGTCACCATCAACGACATCGTGCTCAACGCCGGCACCGAATACGAACTGCGCCGCCCCTTCGAGATCTTCATCAACTCGAAGAACATGGACCACTTCCAGTGGATCGTGGCGCTCACCCGCATCATGTCCGCGGTGTTCCGCAAGGGCGGCGACGTCACCTTCCTGGTCGAGGAACTCAAGGCCGTGTTCGATCCGCGCGGCGGCTACTTCAAGGCCGGCGGCGTGTACATGCCCTCGATCGTGGCGGAGCTGGGCAACATCATCGAGCAGCACCTGAAGATGATCGGCCTGCTGCACGACCCGGAGCTGTCGGACTCCCAGCGCAAGCTGATCGCCGAGAAGCGCGCCGCCTACGAGGCCGCTGCGTCAAAAAAAAACTCTGAAAAATCCGCTCTAGGAGCGGGCACCGCCGGCGAAATGGGCGGCGCGATGGTCGAAGATTCCGCGCCCGAATCCGCCTCCGAATCCTCCGGCAGCTTCCCGCCCGGCGCGCAGCTCTGCGGCAAGTGCAACACCGTCGCGCTGGTGCTGCTGGATGGCTGTCAGACGTGTCTCAACTGCGGATACAGCAAGTGCGGGTGATCTGCAGGTGTAATATCGAACCTCTGAGGCTGACGTTGTTTGGGCAAATGCGCGACTAACAAGGCAGAGGATACACACATGGCAGCCAAAAAATCCGGTGGTAGAAAGCCCGGCGACACCAACTACTCGCTGCGCGAAAAGAAGTATCGGGCCCAAATAAAGCAACTCAAGGCAGAAAAGGCAGCTCTCAAGGAAAAAATTAAGGTAAAGGAGGCGCAACTTAAAGAAACTCGCGCAAAATTGAGCAAGAGAAGTACCGCCACTTGAGCAGCTTAAAGGGGGACACGGACGCGAGGTGAATCGGCGTCCCCTATTGTCCGGGGGAAGTATGAATAAGTCTGCCAAACTTACAGTATTGGGAGTCGCGTTGATTGGCGGACTGGCGACTATAGGTGTTTACCGTTTCTTTACGACTCCCGACGAGCGAGGAGTTATTTCAGAAACAGAGCCAGGGGTTTTTCAACCTGCGACTGATGTTCAGAAAAATGCACCTCGTATTAAGTGCGCCTCAAAAACCGATTGCGATTCTATCTACCAACAAGCGTACGTAACGGGTCGCACTCTCTATCAAGATTATGAAGATGGCATGATTCTTTGCCAAGATTGGACGGAAAACTGTGTGTTTAGGTCACCACCCGATGATTATGCCGACCAGGTGGTGACTGCACAAATTCGTGACGAAGCAGGGGATGCCACTCAGGCGATGAAAGATCGGATGCAATCGATTTACAACAACCTGCCATTGGGCGTAACTCCACCTGATTCCGCATTTGGTCAGATGGCCAGTTTTGATCATGTGAAGGAAGAAGAAGCAAAGGGAGTCGTGACGTTTACCTATCACAATCCAAAACCGCAGTATTCTGATTACGACGGAAAGTACTTTGGCTATGCGCCTCTTCCCATAATTCCGATTTTTAATTCAGACGGTCCGGACCCTGATATTAAAGTGGATGTGGTTTGTGTCAACGGAAGCTTTCCGGATAGGTATGTCATTCCGGACAGGTGTCTCTCTATGCAAGAGTTTGATTCAAAGGTGGCTGAGTTTACAGCATGGAAAAAGGAACATGATGAGGAACAGCAGCAAGCGCAGAAGGAAGCTGCTGATGAGCAGGCAGACAGAAACATGGCTATCGTGAGAGCAATGCTTTCAAAGCCTTCGACCTACTGCACCGGAACTCAGGGTTGTAATTAGCCCGCGTAGGCGGGGCTGCAAAGCCCAGCTCTCGGTGGAATTACGTTGCTGGGCTTGTCAGCCCAGCCTACCGAAGATTCTCAACGTAACTCTTCTTCAACCGTCGCATACGCCCTCACCGGAAACGTCCCCATTCCCTTGACCTTCACCGGCACGGCGGAGAAGCGGAAAGCCGCGTCCGGCAATTGTTCCAGGCCGCACAGGTGTTCGACGATCGGGATGCCGGCGCGCAGCAGGATGGAATGCACGGGCCGGCGCAGGTCGGCGATGTCGTCGATGTTCAACGAGTCGATGCCGACCAGGCGTGCGCCGTTGTCGCGCAGGTGAAGCGCCGCGTCTTCGGTGAGGAACGGATGGCCTTCGAAATATGCGTCGGTGCGCCAGTGCAGGTCCCAGCCGGTGTGCACCAGCACGGCCTTGCCGCGCACGTCGGTTGACGCGAATACGTCGCGATCGATCGCGCGACTTTCCATGCCTGCGACACGCACCATCACGCCATCCAGTTCCGCGACTTCATCCAGATCGAAACCGGAAACGTCCTTGCCGTCGGCGTAGCGGTGATAGGGGCTGTCGATGTAGGTGCCGGTGTTGGCGACCATCGACACCCGGCCGATGTGGAACTCGGTGCCTTCGGCGTACAGCGCGCGCGACTGCTCGCGGCTCAGGTGATTGCACACGATCGGCGCCGGCAGGCCCTTGTAGGTGATCATGCCGTCCTCGATGGAGTGGCTGAGATCGATATGGCACGCGTTCGCGACGCTTGTCGATGCAGCGGCCGCCGAAGCGCGCTTGTGGCGCTCGCTGATGATCTGCTTGTTGAGGATGCGCACGGCGCCGACCATCAGCAGGCGCAGATCGCGCACGATGTAGTCGGAGAGTGCGGCATCGCCAATGTCATCGCCGTCGATATCCAGCCGGAAGCCCTGGCCCTGAATGCCCCCGCCGTTGGAGAAATCGATCTCGAAATCAAACTGCACGCGCTTGTCGGTGGTCACGGCGGACTCCACTTCAAATCCGCCACCGCCGGGAAATGGTCGGATGGATAAAGCTTGCCTTCGTGCGTGGTCACGGTGCGCGCGTCCTCGACTTCGAAACCGCGCACCAGGATCCAGTCGATGCGCTGGTCCGGCGTGCCGGTGAAATCGTGGAAGGTCTTGTCGGGGCCGCTGCGGCGCGGCGCGACCAGCCACGCGTCCTGCAAATGTTCGGTCATCATCCTGTGCACGCCGCTGTCGGGGCCGGTATTGAAATCGCCGGTCAGCACGAACGGTTCGCTGGCGGGCAGCGCGGCGATGCGCTTCAGGATCAGCGCCGCGCAGCGTTCGCGGATCGCTTCGTCCTGTTCGCGATAGGGCAGGTGCGTGTCGTAGAGGACGAAGCTGCGGCCGTCGGCTTTCCGCTGGAAGCGCGCCCACGTCACCATGCGCGGGAAAATGTTTCCCCAGGTAATGCTGCCGGGCACGTCCGGCGTGTCGGACAGCCAGAAGTTGCCGGACTGCAGCACGCGCAATTCGTCCGTGCGATAGAACACGCCCATGTGTTCGTCGCCGTCGTCGCCCTTGCGGCCCATGCCGAACCACGCGTATTCGGGCAGCCTGGCGACGACGTAATCGCCCTGTTCCTTGTACAGCTCCTGCGTGCCGAACACGTCCGGGTGCTGCCCGAGGATCGTCTTCACGAACAGGTCGCGGCGCGCTTCCCAGCGTTCGGGGCCGTCGGAGGCCTGCGGCAGTCGCACGTTGAAGGTCATCACGCGCAGCGTGTCCGCGGCGCGCGATGGCGCGGCGAACAAGCCCGGCACGGCGCAACACAGTGCAAGCAACAGCAATCGCGAGACGGACATGGCCGATTCCTGCACAGAAAACAGGCCGACTCTAGCACCCGCTTTGCGCGCGATCGGCGCGATGCTGGCGCGTATGTTCGCGCGGGGGTATCTTCGGGGTTCATCGGGTGAATCCATCGTGGCGTGTGCCGGCGCAAAGCGCGCCGTCGCGCGCCCGCACCCGCAGCGGGGGGAAGTGGCAGCGTTTGCGGGCACGTGGCCCGTTCACATCGAGGAGAGGGGAAAGACCATGAAGCGTGGAGTTCCGAAGTTTCTCTCGTACCGTTCCCTTGTCGCGCGCGGCCGCCTGCTGGCCGCTTCCGCATTGGCCTGCGTGCTGGGCCTGGCCGCGATGTCGCAGGTTTCCGTCGCGTCCGCGCGCGATGTCACGCTCGGGCAGCCGACTGCGTTGAGCAGCAAGGCGCCGCGCAATGTTCCGGCCGATTACGTCGTCACGCCGAACGGATATTTCCATCCTTCCTGCGTGGGCAGCCTGGCTGCGGGCGAATCGCTCGACGCCGACGGCAACGTGCTGGCGGCCAACGGCCAAGTGCGCAAGCTGGCGCCGTGCGCGTATCCGCACTTCGCGCCGAACGGCACGCGCATACAGGGCGACTCACTGCCGCGCGTGTCGCCGTTCGGCGGCAGCACCAATGCCGATATCGAGGGCTGGGTGGTGACCGGGCAATACCTGTTGCCGCGTTCCACGCCCGCGCGTTTCCAGGCCGCGCAGATGACCGTGCCGCCGGGTCCGCAAACGCAATCCGGGCAGGTGCTGTACTTCTTCCCGGGCCTCGAGGATTACGAGAACGTCGTGACCATCCTGCAGCCGGTGCTGGCATGGAACGGATTCAACGACAACAACTGGACGATCGCGAGCTGGAACTGCTGCAAGAACGGCCGCACCTGGCACAGCGCGCCGGTGTCGGTGGCGGTGGGCGACACGATCAAGGGCACCATCACGGGCGCGAAGTGCAGCAATGCGGTGTGCCCGCTGTGGTCGATCGTTTCCACCGACGTGACCAGCGGCAACACCACCAGGCTGATCACCTCCGGCTACGGCCAGGTGATGGACTGGGTGTTCGGCGGCGTGCTGGAGGTGTACGGCGTTTCGCAATGCAGCGAATTCCCGAACGCGACCACCGAGGATTTCACCAACATATCGGTATTCGGGACCTCGAAGATCACGCAACCTTGGGAACAGTGGCTGATCGTCAGCTCGCCCGCGTGCGGCTATTCGGCGGCCGGATTCCCGAACGCGGATTCGCCGAACGTGCGCCTGACGTACTGATCGCATCGTTCGATCGACTCGTCGCCGCGGCAGCGACTGCCGCGGCGACTTCGTTTCCGATACCCTGAATCGGCAAGCGCGATCTTCGTTCGCGATGGTGTCGTCGTGGATGCCTTCAGTTACCTCTCCGTCCTGATCTCGGTCATCCTGGGTCTGGCCGTCACGCAGATTTTGCAGGGCTTCCGCGGCCTGATGCTGGCGCGCGCGCACGTGCGCGGCTACTGGCCGTGCCTGGTCTGGGCAGTGCTGGTCCTGGCGATCTGCATACAGGTCTGGTGGGCGATGTACGGCGTATGGCAGCGGCCCACGGATCGCTGGACCTTCCTGGATTTCGTCGTGGTGATACTGCCGACGATCCCGGTGTACCTGCTGGCGGGCCTGGTGCTTCCCGACTTCGACCGCCGTGAAACCCTCGATCTGCGCGAGCATTACTACGCGCACCATCGCTGGTTCTTTGCGCTCGTGGTGCTGCTGATCGTCCTCAGCCTGGTCAAGGTGCGGTCGCTGACGGGACACTGGCCGGCGCCGGCAGATACCGGGTTCCAGATCGCTTTCGCGATATTCGCGACGATCGGCGCGTGGACCGCGCGCGAGTGGTATCACAAGCTGCAGGCGCCGCTGGCGGCGCTCATGTTCGCCACCTACATCCTCGTGCTGTTCATGCACCTGAAGTGATCACGCCTGCGCGGTCTTCACCAGCAAGTGCTTGGCGATGCCGCCGTGCAGCCGGCCGATGCCGCGGGCGACGTGCAGCATCACGAACAACCCGAACAACCCGAAGGCGAATTCCAGCGGCCAGCACCAGGCCGGCACGTAGTAGCTGATGTTTTCGATCTGGGCGATCGGCAGGTGCCAGAAGATCTGCCCGAACGGCTGCGCGATGAAGGCCAGCGAGATCGCGAGGCCGGTCACCAGGATCGTGAAATAGATGATGCCCAGCGGCAGCATGACCAGCATGTAGAACAGGCTGGACCAGGTGCGCGGATCGGTGAACATGCGGCCGATGCGCGCGAGCCAGGGCTGGTCGCGGTCGGTGTATGGCGGACGCCGCGGCATGCGCACCCCGAGCATGGCCTCGACGATGCGGCCTTCCAGCAGCGAAAGCATGCGCACCGAACCGAAGAACAGCACGGTGAAGGGCGCGCCGATGATCAGGACGGCGAAGCCCATCGACATCGACACGCCGGTCACCACCCACGTGAAGTAGAAGATGCCCACCGGCAGCGCCAGCAGCATGTAGAACATCGCGGCGTACGCGCGCAGGTCGGCGGCCACCCCGAAGAACCGGCCGAGCCAGGAACTGCGCGGGCGTGGCGGCGGCGGACGCAATGCGCGCATCACCACTTTTTCCTGGTTGCGGTAGATCTCCGCGACTTCATCGGGCGCGCCGTAGCTGCCGCAGATTTTCTCCAGCAGCGCCGCTTCGCCGGTCTGCGGGTTTTCCGCCAGTTCGGAGCGCAGGTGTTCCTCCGCGTCGTAGAGCGCGTCCTGGATCATCGCCGGATCCGCGCCTTTCAGCGCGGCACGCAACTGGTCGAGGTATTCGTCGATGCTGCGGGGAGTGCTCATGGGTTCAGTCCTTCAAGAGGGATTCGACGAAACGACGGGTGGAAGTCCAGCTTTCCACCCATTCGCGCAGCACCTTCCGGCCCAGCGGCGTGATGCGGTAATAGCGGCGTGGCGGGCCGTCCACGGACGGCTCGACGTGGGTATCCAGCAATTCCGCGGCGCTGAGGTTGCGCAGCACCGGATACAGCGCGCTCTGCTTGCCGGCCAGCACGCCGCCGGCGCTGCGGTCTTCCAGCCGCTTGGCGATCTGGTAGCCGTACAGCGGCTCGCGCGCGGCGGCCAGCACCGCCAGCAGCACCAGCGAGACCGTGCCCGCGGCCAGTTCCTTCTCGAACTTCTTCAGGTGCGCTTCGGTGTCGCTCACGGTACATGCGCTCAGTGCATCATAGGCAGGAGTCGACTATACTGTGAACTTGATAATAGTGGATGCGTCGGAAGTCATGCTTCCGAGCGGCGCGGGAAGGTGCAAAATGACCGTGTGCAACGCAATCGCCGCGGCCGGCATCCAAGCCCTGGCGAAAGAGGAACGACCATGATCGAACTCGGTTTGTTGTTGGTGGCTGCGGTGGCTGGCGTGTTCTGGTTGTGCGCGGCCCTGATCGGCGCGCTGTTCAAGATCACCTTCGGCCTGTTCGGCGCCTTGCTGGGCGTCTTCGGCGCGCTCTTCGGCATCGGCATCGCCGCGCTGGTGGTGGTTCCCGTGCTATTGGTGACGGTGGTGCCGCTGTTCCTGCCCGTGCTGGTGCTGGGCGGGTTGATCTGGCTGATCGTGCGCGCCGCGCGCCCGCGCGCGCCGGCCGCGCCCGCGCAACACTGACCGCGGCGATCGCGCGGCGGCCGCGAAAGGTCGCCGCGCGCGTGCATCAACTCCGCGCGAGATCGAATTTCACCGGCACCTGTGCCCATGCCTGGATCGCATGGCCGTCGCGCTGCGCCGGATGGAAGCGCCATGCCGCCAGCACGTGTTCGCGCGCGGCCTGGTCTAGCAGGTGCGATCCGCTGCCGTGCACGACGATCACCTGCAGCGGCTTGCCGTTCTCGTCCACCAGTACGCTCAACAGCACCGTGCCTTCGATGCCTTGCCGCAGCGCCTCGATCGGATAGTCCGGCGGCGACGCGGTCGCGTATTCGATCGTCGCCTCGCTCGTATCCTGTGCCGCAATCGTGGCGGCCGGTGTCGTCGTTGGTGCGGAGATCGTCGAAGGTTCGCGGGTGGCGACGGGCAGTGCCGGCGCAGGCGTCGGTGATGCGATGGCCGGACTGGGCGTCGGCACGGTCGCCGTCCTGGGCGCGTGCATCACCGGTCGGAGGATCGGCGGCGGAACGGGCGGCGGCTTCGAATCGAGAACATTCGCACGGGTTTCGGGTGAAATCGGAGGCAATGCGAGCGGCGTCAGCGGCAGGGGGCGCAGCGCGACCAGCAACGCAGTCAGGTTCAGCGCCATCGCGCATGCCATCGCAATGGTGCGCACGGCGTGTGGCGCGCAGTCGTGGTTCGGGTGGAGTACGAGCGACGTCATAAGCCACCTCCTGTGTGGAAGGAATGTGGCCGAAGACGTCCCGAGACGAACGCCTCGGTCGATTTCCACGCTACGCCGGAGTCATTGCGGCGGCAAGTGCCGCGGCGCGCCGATTCAACGCGTGCTTCGGATGCCGCTGATGCGGACCCAGTCTTCCCGTTGCGCGACTTGCAAGCCCGCAAAACCGCAGCGCGCGTAACGGGCGAGAAGCTCGTCTTGCTGGCCCGCGAGGATGCCGGACAGCGCGAACGGGGCATCAGGTTCGATCCGTTCCGCGAAAACAGGAGCGAGTTCGTGCAGTGGCCCGGCGAGGATGTTCGCGACCAGCACATCGCCGCGCATGGTCGTCGGCAGGCTTCCCGGGGCATGCAACGACAGCCGTTCGGAGACGCCGTTGCGCCGCGCGTTGTCGGCCGAAGCGGTGAGCGCCTGCGGATCGTTGTCCACGCCGATCGCATGCGCCGCGCCGAGCTTCAACGCCGCGATCGCCAGCACGCCCGAGCCGCAGCCGTAGTCGATGAGCGTGCGGCCGGCGAGATCGAGTCCGTCCAGCCATTCCAGGCACAGCGCGGTCGTGGGATGCGTGCCAGTGCCGAAGGCGAGGCCGGGGTCCAGCCGGACGATCACCGCATCTTCGCCATCCGGCGGTTCGATGTTCCAGGGATAAATCCAAAGCCGTCGCCCGAAGCGCATCGGCTGGAAACGATCCATCCATGCGCGTTCCCAATCCTGGTCGGCGATTTCACGCGCGCCGATCACGCTAGGGTCGAGTTGCGGCAGCGCGCGCAGCAGCTTGCGCAACAGCATGGCGCGATCGGTGTCCACTTCGAACAAGGCGAGCAGTGTGAGCGAACGCCACAGCGGTGTTTCACCCACGCCCGGTTCGAGGATCGCGTGCTCGCCCGGCGTTTCCGCCTCGGCGTCGAGCAGGGTGATGGACAGCGCGCCCAGCGCTTCCAGCGCAGCTTCGGCGTCCTGACATTCGCGCTCCGAAAGCGCCAGCGAAAGTTCGAGGAAGGCCATGCGTCAATCTTCGGTCAGCGCGCGCGCATTGCGATCCACGATCCATTCGCGGCGCCGGCGCAAGACGCGCACGCCGCCGTGCAGATAGTTCACGCTGAACAGCAGCGTCATTCCGATCAGCAACAGGTGCCAGTGTTGCGCCAGCATGACTCGCGGGAACGCGTGGATCAGCCACCACGCCAACGCCTGGAAGGCGACCGCGGCCGGCATCATGAAAACGATGTTGACGCGCTGGTCGTGGAAGATGTCGATCAGCAGCGCACGTTCCGCGCTGCCTTTGAAATCGTCGATGCGCTGCTTCACCAGCCGCAGGTCGTAGCCGTACAAACCCCACACCACGGCGGCGTACAGCGCATTCAGCGCGAACCAACGTTCCGGGTTCGAGACTTGGCTGAGTGCGACGGCTTCCACGAGGGTCGCGCCGAAGTAGATGAAGGTGTGGCCGAACTCGAGAGGCCAACCGATGAACGAGAGCGTGTGCAGCAACGAACGCGACCAGAAGATCAGCACGGTCAGCAAGCCGGTCGCGATGTATGGCCACACCGGCCATTGCAGTTCGATCAGCGGCTGCACCGAACTCGCCGCCAGCACGCCCAAGGCCAGGCCCTGGATGATGCTGATCAGGGTCAGCTCGATGCCGACGACGGTGGCGTCGAGCTGGCTGCGTGCCGCGCGCTGGTGTCGGCGCGGGTCGGAATCTTCGGCCATGGCTTTTTCCCCGATGCCGCCAACCGGTGCCGCGTTCAAGCCAGCGCGATGCCCTTGTCCTTCTGCTCGGCGATGCGCTTTTCCAGGTAATGGATGTTCTGGCCGCCTTGCTGGAAGCCGCCGTCGGCCATGATCCGCTGTTGCAGCGGGATGTTGGTCTTGACGCCGTCGATCACCATCTCGCCCAGCGCGATGCGCATCCGCGCGATCGCGGTTTCGCGGTCGCGGCCGTGCACGATGAGCTTGCCGATCATCGAATCGTAGTTGGGCGGAATTTTGTAGCCGTCGTAGAGATGCGTCTCGATGCGCACGCCCGGGCCGCCCGCGCTCTCGAAGCGTTTCACCGTGCCGGGCGAGGGCATGAACGTGTCCGGGTCTTCCGCGTTGATGCGGCACTCGATCGCATGGCCGGTGATCTTGATGTCCGATTGCCTGATGGAAAGTTTCTCGCCGCCGGCGATCAGCAATTGTTCGCGCACCAGATCCACGCCGGTGATCAGCTCCGTCACCGGATGCTCGACCTGGATGCGGGTGTTCATCTCGATGAAGTAGAAGCGCCCGTTTTCGTACAGGAACTCGAAAGTGCCGGCGCCGCGGTAACCAATGCGGATGCAGGCTTCCACGCAGACCTTGCCGATTTCTTCGCGCTGTTTGGCGGTGAGGCCGGGCGCGGGCGCTTCCTCGACCACTTTCTGGTGGCGGCGTTGCATCGAACAATCGCGCTCGCCCAGATGGATCGCGTTGCCTTGGCCGTCGGCCAGCACCTGGATTTCCACGTGCCGCGGATTTTCCAGGAATTTCTCCATGTACACCTGTGGATTGCCGAATGCCGCGCGCGCCTCGGCGCGGGTGGTGGCGATCGCATTGCCGAGGGGTGCCTCGGTGTGCACCACGCGCATGCCGCGCCCGCCGCCCCCGCCTGCCGCCTTGATGATCACCGGGTAGCCGATCTCGCGCGCGATGCGCGTGTTCTCGTTGGTGTCGTCGCCGAGCGGACCGCCGGAACCCGGCACGCAGGGCACGCCGGCGGCCTTCATCGCCTTGATCGCCTCGACCTTGTCGCCCATCAGGCGGATCACGCCGGCGGTCGGACCGATGAAGGCGAAGCCTGACTGTTCCACCTGTTCGGCGAAGTCCGCGTTCTCGGAAAGAAAACCGTACCCCGGATGGATGGCGGTGGCGTCGGTGACTTCCGCCGCGGCGATGATTGCCGGGATGTTGAGGTAACTCTGCGCGGCCGGCGCGGGGCCGATGCACACGGCCTCGTCGGCCATGCCGACGTGCTTGAGGTTGCGGTCCACGGTGGAATGCACCGCCACCGTCTTGATGCCGAGCGTGTGGCAGGCGCGCAACACGCGCAACGCGATCTCGCCACGGTTGGCGATGAGCACTTTGTCGAGCATGGCGTCAGCCGATCACGAACAGGGGCTGGTCGAATTCGACCGGCTGGCCGTTTTCGGCCACGATCGCCAGCACGGTGCCGGCGATATCGGCCTCGAGCTGGTTGAACATCTTCATCGCTTCGATGATGCCGAGCGGGTCGCCGGCCTTGATCTTCGAACCGACCGTCACGAACGGCGGCGCACCGGGTGTGGCGGAGGTGTAGAACGTGCCGACCATGGGCGCGCGCACCACGTTGCCCGCCGGCAAGCCGCGTTCGGCGGGGTTGCCGGCATCGGTTGCGGGAGTAGCCGCGGCGACCGGGGCAGACGGCGCCGGCATGGCGCTGGGCGCGTGCATCAGGACGGCCGGTCCCGCGCTACCTTGAGTGTGACGCGAAAGACGCACGGATTCTTCGCCTTCGTTGATCTCGAGTTCGGAAAGGTTCGATTCCTCGAGCAGTTCAATCAACTTCTTGATCTTGCGCAGGTCCATGAGAATTCCGGATGTGAAAATGGGAGGTTGTTCAATGGCTGACGGGCGCGGAAGCGGGTTTGCGCAAACGCGCGATCGCCGCCTCCAGCGCGTGGTGGTAACTGTCGGCGCCGAAGCCGGCAACCACGCCGACGGCGAGGTCGGAAAAATAGGAATGTCGGCGGAACATCTCGCGCGCGTACGGATTCGACATGTGCACCTCGATGAACGGGATGCCCACCGCGGTCAACGCATCGCGCAATGCCACCGAGGTATGGGTGAAGGCCGCCGGGTTGAACAGGATGAAGGCCGTGCCGTCGTTGCGTGCCTGATGGATACGCCCGATCAACTCATGCTCCGCGTTGGACTGGAAGCTCGCCAGAGCATGCCCTGCTGCCTGGGCGCGTGCCGCCAGTTGCGAATCGATCTGGGCGAGCGTGGCGCGTCCGTAAACCCCGGGTTCGCGATCCCCGAGCAGATTCAGGTTGGGACCGTGCAGGACGAGGACTTGGGCCACGAAAGGGTCGCCGGCAAGCCGGCGGAGGCCGACAGTCGCGAAGTGTGGCGCGAACGGGTTTCGCTGTCCAGACGTTCAGACAATATCAATGAAGATCGATACTGTTAATTGCGTGTTTTACTGATCCAGCCAGTTTCCTAATTGGGCGGCATCGAGCGGCCCTAGCTTGGTCTGGATGATGCGGCCGTCCGGCCCGAGCAGCACGCTGTAAGGCAACGCGCCCACGTTGTTGCCCAGCGCCTGGCTCGGATCCGGGTTGGCATCGATGCCGATCAGCACAGGGTAATCGACCGGAGTCTGTTTGAGGTAGTCCCGCACGGCCTGGGGCTGGTCCATCGCCACGCCGACAATGCGGACTCGCGGGTGCTTCTTCTGCGCGGACGACAGCGCCGGCATTTCCTTGCGACAGGGACCGCACCAGGTCGCCCAGAAATTCACCAGCACGCGCTGTCCGCGCCACTGCGAAAGACGTTGCGGCTTGCCGTCGAGGTCGGGTAGCGCGAGGTCGACGGGGCGCTTGCCCGGTTGCGGCGAAGCCGCCGCGATCGGAGTTGCGGGAACGCCTGATGCCGCCGCAGCCGGCGAGCGCAAGCGCTGCTGCAGGCACCAGCCGCCGCAGGCAGCTGCGCTGGCGAGCACCAGGATGAAAACGGTGGCGCGCTTGTCGATCATGGGGCGACCTTGTGCAGGCGGGTGGCGAAGTCCGTGGCGTCTTCATAACCAATCAGGCGCAACCCGCCCTGTTCCATGCCGTCGTCATCGAAGAACAACGTGGCCGGTGGCCCAAGCAGGCCATAGCGTCGCAACAGCGCCTGATCGTCGGCATCGTTCTCGGTGACGTCGGCGCGCAGCAGCACGAAGGGCTTCAACGCTGCGCGTACTTCCGGTTGCGAGAAAGTCTGCGCTTCCATTTCCTTGCAGCTCACGCACCAGTCGGCATAGAAATCGAGCATGACGGGCCGGTGCCCGGCGTTCGCGGCGGCGATGGCACGTTGCACGTCGTCGACGCTTTTCACCTGGTGGAAATCGGGTGTCTGCGGCGAGGAGTCGCGCGTGCCGATGATGCCGGTCAGTGGCGCGAACAGCTCGCGCGAACCCGCCGCCGCGCCGATCAATTCGGATGCCCCGAGCACCAACGCGATCCAGCCCAGCGTCTGGCCGAGCCGTTTCCATCCGGAGGCGTTGGCCGACAATCGCGTCAACGCACCAAGGAAAACCGCACAACCGACGAGCAGCACGCCGGTCAGCGTCAGGATCCAGCGCGGATCGAGAAAGCGCGAGAGCATCCAGATCGCCACACCGAGGAACAACACGCCGAACACCCGCTTGACGGTTTCCATCCAGGCGCCGGCGTGGGGCAACAACCGGCCTGCGCCGGTGCCGATCGCAAGCAATGGCGCGCCCATGCCGAAGCTCAGTGCGAACAGCGCGGCTCCTCCGAACAAGGGGTCGCGACTTTGTCCGATATACAGCACCGCGCCGCCCAGCGCCGGCGTGACGCAAGGGCCCACGATCAGAGCGGAGAGCACACCCATGACTGCCACGCCGATGAAGGAACCGGCTTTCTGGCGGTTGCTCAGATTTGCCAGCTTCGCCTGCCAGGACGGGGGCAATTGCAGGTCGTACAGCCCGAACATCGACAATGCCAGCAACACGAAGATGAGGGCGAAGGCGAGCAGGATCGCTGGTTTCTGCATCCATGCGGAAAGATTGGCGCCCGCCAGTCCGGCGAGAATGCCCGCCAGCGTGAACATCACGCAGTTCGCCAGCACGTAGGTCAGTGAAAGCAGGAACGCGCGCGTTGTCGAAAGGCGTTCGCCCGCGCCGACGATCAAGCCTGACAGGATCGGGATCATCGGCCACACGCAGGGCGTGAATGCCAGCAGCAGGCCGAAACCGAAAAACGCAAGAAGCGCGCCCGGGCCTTGGCCGCTCAGCCGGGTCGCGAGTTTCTGTTCGTCGGACGGCGCTTGCGTGAGCGCCAGTGTGACGATTGCGCGGGCATCGGCCGCAGTATTCGCGGGAGCCGGTGCGGTGGAATCCTGCATTCGCCGCAACGCGGCCGCCAAGCCGGAACCCGCATGTCCATTGTTCTCCGGCAACGCGATGGCGGCATCCGTGCCGGAAGCGTCGGTCAGGGGCAGCTCCAGGATTTGCGTGTAGGGCGGGTAGCAAATCTTCGGATCGACCTCGTGGCAGCCCTGGAGCGTCACCGACACGTGCAGGCTCGTCGGCGCGTTGCTCTCGATGGCGTACGCGACATCCGCGTCGAGCGCGTCGTGGTAGATCTCGACGTCGCCCAGATAAGGGTCGTGTTCCTTCAACCCCGGGGGCAGTTGGATTGTTCCGGCACGCACGCCTGCGCCGGGAAACGCCAGATGGATGCGGTCGCGATAGAGGTAGTAGTGCGGCGCGATCGCCCAATGCAGATGCAGATTGCCGGGACGGGTGATCTGCGCGCTCAGCCGGAAGGCTTCGTCGGCTTTCAGCAATCCGGAATCGACGATGGCGCTCAGCGCACTGCCTGCCACGAACCACGCCGATACCGCGAGCGCGAACTGGCAAAGGAGTCGGCGCAAACGCGTCGGAGGCATCGATGGAAAGGATTTCGACAAGACCAAGGCCGCTGACAAACGTCCCATTGTCGCAAGACCGGCATCGGCGCCGCTATATCACACCTGTTCCGACAGCCATTGCAGGTAGGCCGGGTCGCCCCACGGGATGTCCAGCACGATGAGTTCCGGCGTTTCGTAAGGGTGGAGCGCCAGCACGCGAGCCCGCAAGGCTTCCAGTTTCCCACGCATCGTCTTGATCAATAGCAGGATCTCGCCTTCTTCCCGGACTTCGTCGCGCCAGCGATAGACGGAAACGGCGCCCGCGATGCGGTTCACGCAGGCGGCCAGCCGCTCTTCCACCAGTGCCCGCGCGATCCGGGTGGCGCTGGCTTCATCGGGGCAAGTACTCAGCAACATCAGGGCTTCGGGCATGGAGGGCTCCGCTCAAATCGAAAATCTTGCTCGTCTTCGCGCGGATGACAAGGCCTCATGCTGTCAGCCCGACCGCTGCGCTGCCTGAAACGGTCGACGCTCTTGAATTGGGCGACTCCAGCCCCATGTGAGCGGTAATTCCGGCAGGCAAACACTTGTCTGGTCCGGTTTTATGCCTACAATTAGCACTCTAGGTATTCGAGTGCTAACAGCCACGAGGGCTGCGAGGCACCCACTCATCCCCACTGCAAGCTGGAGTCGTTTATGAAGCTTCGTCCGTTGCACGACCGCGTGATCATCAAGCGCCTGGAGGCGGAAACCAAGTCCGCCGGTGGCATCGTCATCCCCGACACCGCGACCGAGAAGCCGATCAAGGGCGAAGTGGTCGCCGTGGGCACCGGCAAGATCCTCGAGGACGGCAAGGTCCGCCCGCTGGCGGTCAAGGCCGGCGACAAGGTGCTGTTCGGCAAGTATTCCGGAACCGAGGTCAAGGTCGATGGCGAGGAACTGCTGGTCATGCGCGAAGAAGACCTCATGGCCATTATTGAAGGTTGATTTCGGTCAATCAGCAGTGAGCGGTCAGCGGTGAGCGGAAAAAACCAGCTCCCGCGAAGCGACAGCTTCCCGCTCACTGTTCACCGTTCACCGCTCACGTTATGTGAAGCGGAACACTTACAAATTTGAGGAATCACCCATGGCAGCCAAAGAAATCCGTTTCTCCGAAGACGCTCGTTCGCGCATGTTGCGCGGCGTCAACACCTTGGCCAATGCGGTCAAGGCCACTCTCGGCCCGAAGGGCCGCAACGTCGTGCTCGAGAAGAGCTTCGGCGCGCCGACCATCACCAAGGACGGCGTGTCCGTAGCGAAGGAAGTGGAACTCGCCGACAAGTTCGAGAACATGGGCGCGCAGATGGTGAAGGAAGTCGCTTCCAAGACTTCCGATGTGGCCGGTGACGGCACCACCACCGCCACCGTGCTGGCGCAGGCGATGATCCGCGAGGGCATGAAGGCGGTCGCCGCCGGCATGAACCCGATGGACCTGAAACGTGGCATCGACAAGGCCGTCGTCGCCGCGGTCGATGAGCTGAAGAAGATTTCCAAGCCGTCGGCCGACTCCAAGTCGATCGCGCAGGTGGGCACCATTTCCGCGAACGGCGACGAGGTGATCGGCAAGCTGATCTCCGAAGCGATGGACAAGGTCGGCAAGGAAGGCGTGATCACCGTCGAAGACGGCTCCGGCCTCGAGAACGAGCTCGACGTCGTGGAAGGCATGCAGTTCGACCGCGGTTACCTCTCGCCGTACTTCATCAACAACCAGCAGTCGATGCAGTGCGAACTGGAAGATCCCTACGTGCTGCTGCACGACAAGAAGATCTCCAACGTGCGCGACCTGCTGCCGGTGCTGGAAGGCGTCGCCAAGTCGGGCAAGCCGCTGCTGATCGTCGCCGAGGAAGTCGAAGGCGAGGCGCTGGCAACGCTGGTGGTGAACACCATCCGCGGCATCGTCAAGGTTTGCGCGGTGAAAGCGCCGGGCTTCGGCGACCGTCGCAAGGCGATGCTGGAAGACATGGCCATCCTGACCGCCGGCACGGTGATCTCCGAGGAAGTCGGCCTGTCGCTGGAGAAGGCGACCGTCAAGGATCTGGGCCGCGCCAAGAAGATCGTGGTCAGCAAGGAAAACACCACCCTCATCGATGGTGCCGGCGACACCAAGGGCATTGAGGGTCGCATCAAGCAGATCAAGGCGCAGATCGAGGAAACCACCTCCGACTACGACCGCGAGAAGCTGCAGGAACGCGTCGCCAAGCTGGCCGGCGGCGTGGCGGTGATCAAGGTCGGCGCCGCGACCGAAGTCGAGATGAAGGAAAAGAAGGCGCGCGTCGAGGACGCCCTGCACGCCACGCGTGCGGCGGTGGAAGAAGGCGTGGTGCCGGGCGGCGGCGTGGCGCTGGTGCGCGCGCTGGCCGCGATCAAGGGCGTCAAGGGCGACAACGAGGACCAGGAACACGGCATCGCCATCGCCAAGCGTTCGATGGAAGCGCCGCTGCGCGAAATCGTCAGCAACGCCGGTGAAGAGCCGTCCGTGGTGCTCAACAAGGTCGCGGAAGGCAAGGGCAACTACGGCTACAACGCCGCCAGCGGCCAGTACGGCGACATGGTCGAGATGGGCATCCTGGATCCGACCAAGGTCACGCGCACCGCGCTGCAGAACGCGGCCTCGATCGCCGGCCTGATGATCACCACCGAAGCCATGATCGGCGAAGCGCCCAAGAAGGAAGAGCACAACCACGGCGCCGGCGCCGGCGGTGGCATGGGCGGAATGGGTGGCATGGGCGGCATGGATTTCTGAGTCGTCAGTCGACGTGCTGCAATTGCGAGGCCCCGCGAGCAATCGCGGGGCTTCGTGTTTTCCAGAATAAAAATCCGCGTACTGCGCTATTGCGATGCGCCGTTCGGATCGTTTGCCACCGGTTGCGGGCGTGGCGCGCGCGCGGCCAGTTCGGCCTGCGTCTCGCTTTCCGGCATCATCTTTTGCAGTTTGCCGGACAATCGCAGTTGCGCGACGTTGATCATGCCGCGGTCGAGCAGCCGCTGTTGCGCGTCTTCCGGCGGCGGCAACGCGTCCGGCGCGCGCGTCAGCGCCGAAAGTTGCGGCGCCATCACGTCGGTGAACGCGAACCAGGCGTCGTCGCGGATGCCCGCGCGTTCCAGCAATTGGCCCGGCAACGCCCATGCTGCCAGCGCTTCGGGCGCCGCGTCGCGCGGATGCGCGGGATCGATCAGCAGCCACGATCCGGTCTGCTCGAGCTGGTCGCGGCCGTCCTTGAAGCCGTTGATCTCGAACGCCTGCCCGAGCGCGGGCAAGTGGTCGCCGTAGAACAGCAGCAAGGTGGGCCGCGCGCGATGCGACAGCGTGTCCGCCAGCCGGCCGAGTTGTTCGTCGGCGTGGCGCACGTGATAGAGATAATTCTGCAGCATCGTCTTGGCGACGCCGGTGACGCCGGGCGGCACCGGGATCGCGTCGCGTTCGGCGAGATCGATGTTGCCGGGATTGCGGTCGTAGGGCCCGTGCGCTTCCATGCTGATCGCGAACAGCAGTTGCGACGGCCCGCTGTCCTTCAGTTGCGCGAGGATCTCGTCCGTCAGCGCGCGGTCGGAAACATAACGGCCATCGAGCGGCGGATGCTTCGGAAAATCGTTGATAGAGATGAAACGGTCGAAACCCAGGCGCTGCAATGCGCTCGCGCGGTTCCAGAATCCCGGATCGTTGTCGTGGATCGCCAGCGTGGTGTAACCGTTGGAACGCAGCGTGCGCGCCAGGCCCGGTATCACCTTGGCTTCGATCTGCAAGTACGGAAACTGCACTTGCGGGAAGTAGCGCAGCGGCAGGCCGGTGAGCACCTCGAACTCGGTGCGGATGGTGCCGCCGCCGAAGGTCGGCACGTACAGCGGCCCGGTTTCGCCCGTCGCCGCCAACCGCGTGAAGTTCGGAATGAACTGGTTGTCCGCATAGCCGCGCATCCGTCCCGGATCGAAGAAGGATTCGCTTTGCACGATCACGATGTCGGGACGCAAGCCGTCGTTGCCCGCGGCCATGCGCGCGCGCACCGCCGGTTCGGTGCTGGCGAGCAGGTCGCGTGCGGCGCCGATGTCGACCTTGGCATGCGTGCCCGAGTATTGCAGCCGGTACAGCGCGAGCATCGAAATCAATCCGCTGCGCTTGGCGGTCTCGCCGGCCGACCACGGCTGGAACTTCAGCGCGCCGCGGTTGTACAGCACGCTCCACGCCGACCAACCCAGGCCCAGCGAGAGGATCGCGGCGAGCGCGCAAAGCGCGAGGCCTCCGCGCGGTGCCGCGCGGCGCGGCAACAGCGGGGGTTCGTGGCGCCACAGCGCGGCCAACGCCAGCAGCGCGACGACGGCCAGCAATACCCACCACACGCTGATGTGCACATAACCGCCGAGCAGGTGCGCGCCGCCTTCGCGCAACTGGCCGATCATGTGGAAATCCGCGGGCACCAGCGGCGAGGCCAGGTTCGCCATCTTTTGCGCGTTGACCCAATACAGCACGACCTGCGCGCCGAACGTCAGCACCATCGAGAACAACAGGCGCCGGGTCAGCGCCAGCAGCAGCGCGGAGAGCAGCAGGCCGGGCAGGGCATTGGCGATCAGCGCGCGCGGCGCCACGATCAGGTTCAGCGGTGCGACGCCGGGATTGCCGTCCAGGAGGCCCGTGGCCAGCACGAACAGCAACACCAGCACGACGGCATAGACGGCGCGTCGACGCAGGCTGCGGGGCGGGTCAGGGAGGGCGTTCACCATGTTGCGGTATCGATCGCGGGATGGAACTGTAACCGGAATGACATGAACCGGTCGTTGGCGTTCGCACGGCATAATCGCGCGAATGACTGCCATCCAAACGCCCACGCATGCCAAGGCGTTGACCGAGCTGGCCGATGCGCGTTACGCCGAGCTGACTGCGCAGTGCCGTGCCGCCGGCGTGCGGATGCACGACGACGCCGGCGTGGGCGAACGCCTGCGGCGCATGTTGCTGGCCAGCGACTTCGCTTTCGACGCTCTTCGCCGCGAACCCGCGTTGCTGGGGGCCGAAGGTCTGGAACGCCTGCGCAATCCCGCACCGGCATCGGCACGCGCCGGCATTCTGGCAGACGGTGACGCGGAGCAATTCTCCGCACGCCTGCGCCGTTTTCGCCGCGCCGAAGCCTTGCGGCTGGTATTCCGCGACGTGAACGGGCTGGACGATCTGGCCGATACCCTCAGCGGTACCACGGCGTTGCACGAAACCCTGATCCATTCCGCGCTGACCCATGCGGAAGATGCCCTGCGCCGACGTTACGGCATTCCCCGCGACGCGCAGGGCACGGCGCAGTCGCTGGTCGTCATCGGCATGGGCAAGCTCGGCGGCGGGGAACTGAATTTCTCGTCCGACATCGACCTGATCCTGGGTTTCCCCGAAGGCGGCGAAACCGACGGTGCGCGCGCGCTGGACAATGCGGAATTCTTCGCGCGCACGGCCCGCCAGTTCGTGCAATCGCTCAACGACACCACTGCGGACGGGATTGCCGCGCGCGTCGACTTGCGCCTGCGCCCGTTCGGCGAGGCGGGCCCGGTCGCTTCCTCGTTTGCGGCGATGGAGCAGTATTACCAACGCGAAGGCCGCGACTGGGAACGCTATGCCTGGATCAAGGCACGCCCCGTCGCAGGTGATTTCGCCGCAGGCCGCAACCTGCTGCAACTGCTGCGACCATTCGTCTATCGCCGCTACTTCGATTACACCGCGCTGGAAGGCCTGCGCGAGATGAAAGGATTGATCGATGCGGAAGTGGCGCGCCGCGATCTCGCCGACGACCTGAAACTCGGGCCGGGCGGCATCCGCGAGATCGAATTCATCGTGCAATTGCAGCAATTGATCCGTGGCGGCCGCGATCCCGCGTTGCGCGTGCAGGGATTGTTGCCTGCACTGGACGCCTGCACGCGTCGTGGTTATCTGCCCGCGGAGCGCAGCAAGACATTGCGCGAGGCCTATTTGTTCCTGCGTCGCCTGGAAAACCGCGTGCAGATGTTCGCCGACCGCCAGACCCATGCCTTGCCCGACGATCCGCTGGCACGCGCGCGGATCGCGGCGACGCTCGAGTATCCGGATTGGGATGCCTTGCGCGCCGAGCTCGACGGACACCGCGCCCGTGTCGCCGAAGCGTTTGCGGCGATCTTGCTGCCGCGCGGCGACGCTCCGTCGCAACCGGAGTCTGCCGCCGGCGCGGAATTATGGCGCGCGGCGCGCACGCAGGCGCTGGATGCCGGGGCCATGCGGCGCGCGGGATTCGTGGCCGGCGACGACACGATTTCCGCACTCGCCGGTGTGGCGACGATACGCGGGTTATCCGCCCGCGCGACGCGCAGACTGGATCACTTGTTGCCGCTGCTGATCGACGCGGCGCGCTCCACGCGTGCGCCGGATGCGGCCCTGGTCAGCCTGTGCCGGTTGTTGCAAGCCATCGCGCGCCGTTCGGCGTATCTGGCATTGCTGGAAGAGCATCCGGCCGCGCGCGCCCGCCTGGCCAAATTATGCGCGGAGGATGCGTGGCTGGCCGCGCGCGTCGTGGCGCAACCGTTGTTGCTGGACGATGTGCTCGATCCGCGCCTCGAACATCTGCCGCGGGACGAAACAGCGATTGCCACGGAACTCGCCGAAGCCGTTCGCGATGAAGAGGATCCGGAAAACGCGCTGGAGGCGATCGTGGAGTGGCGCGACAGCTTCGTGCTGCGGGCAGGCCTGGCGCTGCGCAACGGCCACGCCGATGCGGTGACCACGACACGCCGCCTCGCGGGCGCGGCGGGCGCGGTGGTCGAGGCCGTGCTGGAACTGGCACGTCGCGAGTTGGTGGCGCAACACGGGCGCTTGCCGGGCGATTCGACCGGCTTCGCCGTGATCGGTTACGGCAGCCTCGGTGGCAGGGAACTGGGCTTCGCCTCCGACCTGGACCTGGTGTTCGTCTACGACGGCGAACGCGGCGCCGAATCCAGCGACGGTGCGCGCGCGCTGGAGGGCGCGCGCTGGTACGCGCGATTGGCGCAGCGCGTGGTGCACTGGTTGTCGACTCCCACCCGCGGCGGTCGCCTGTACGAAGTCGACACGCGCCTGCGTCCCGACGGCAGCAAGGGCCTGCTGGTGGCGAGCCTCGCTGCGTATTCCGGCTACCAGCTTGAGCGCGCCTGGACTTGGGAGCACCAGGCGCTGGTGCGCGCGCGCGGGCTTGCCGGCGACGAACCCCTGCGCAACGCATTCGTCCGCGAACGCGCGCAGGTGCTGGGTCGAGCGCGCGAACCCGGTGCCACGATCGCGGACGTCGAGCGCATGCGCGCGCAATGGCGCGCGGAACGCGATCGCTCCGACGCGCAGGTGTTCGATCTCAAACAGGGTGCGGGCGGCTTGCTGGACATCGAATTCCTGTTGCAAGGGCTGGTGCTGCTGCATGCAGGGGGACACGCGGAACTGACGCGTTGCACCGACACGCCGGGGTTGATCGGCGCTTGCGAAACCGTGGGCATGTTGTCCTCACCGGATGCGCGGCTTCTCCGCGAAGCGCATGCGCGGTTGCTCGCGTGCGCCCTGGGTTGCACGCTGGATGCGCGCTCGCGCGTGGTGCCTCGCGATGAGGCGTGGAACGCACTGGCCGCGCAGGTGCTGCAGGTGACACGCATGGCCGGGTTCGACTTTTTCCGCTCAGGGTGAGCGTGCGGTTGCCTGCTTGCGCGCGGCAAGCCGTTCGCGCAGCCATGCCGCCACGTGCGCGGTTTCACGCAGCGGCGGGGCGGAGGGTTTCGCAACCACGGCATCGAGGTCGTACAGCGAACCGCGTTCGCGCATGTCGGCGTGGAAGCGCGCGAGCTTGTCCGGCAACGTGGCAAGGGTGAGCGTGTGTGCCGGAACACCGGTCGCCACCGCTTCCGACAGCATGTTGACCGAATCCGGCGTGACCACGACCCGGTCGGCCCAGCCGAGCAACCCCGGATAGGGGTTCGGTCCATCACCATCGTCGCGCCAGAACATGCCGGGAAAGGGTGCAAGCGCTTCCCGCAGTTGCATCGCGAAAGCCGGTGGCGTTCGCCGCGACGCCGTGGCCAGCACGCTGCCCCCCTCGAACTGCAATCGCCGCGTGATGCCTTCCGCCAGCGCGCGCGCCAGCGTTTGATCGAACGCGATGCCGCGACGCGGGCCACCCATCAGCAAAGCTGTCCGGGGGCGCGGCAGGTGTCCGAAATCAGCAAATGCCTCGCGGCCCGCTGCGAGCCAGGCGTCGTCCACCGTATTGAGCGAGCCGAGCGTCGCGATCACGTTGGCGCCGCGCAAGCGATCGTGCCGTGGCGCGACCACCGCATCCCAGTGGCGAGGATCGATGCGCGGATCGAGGATCTGTACGCAGAAGCATTCGCCGCCGGACAATTCGCGCAACAGCCGGGTCAGCAGTGCCGCACTGCGTCCGCAACCGATCGCGAGCGACGGCCATGGCGGCGCGAACACGCGCCGATCGCGCGCGGCCAATGCCAGCCGGCCGCCGGGCAGGCATCGCGGAGCCGCCCAGCCCCAGGGATTGCGCAACGGCAGCGCGAGCACGCGCGCGGGCGCATCGAGCGCCTGCGCCAATGCCAGCGCCTGCCTTTCGTTTCCCGCCGCGCCGTCGGTGATCACCCAGGCTTCGCGCATGTCGGAGTTCGCGTGTGCTCTGCAGCCGTGTTGTCGATAGCGTCGTTATCGCATGTTTCGCCGGCTTGCGCGCGTCTCGACGGGATCGATCCGGACAAGACGCCGCCATCTTCGGCGCGGGTGACGCCAGGCGTCACTCCGGGCTTGTTCTCGGCGCCTCGTCGGACGCGGCGTATCGAAATCCATCGTCTCTTCCACGGACGGGTCGGCTAGAATGCGGCGATCCACATTGCGTCGAATGCCATGAGCAGCCAACCCGCCCGCGAATCCGTCGCGCTCCAGGCCAATGCGCAACTTCGCTATGAAGTGACGCGCGCGCAATTGCCGCTGTCCTGTCCCTTGCCGGAGATGGCGCTGTGGAATTCGCATCCGCGCGTTTACCTGCCGATCGAGGACGATGGCGGCGAGTCGCAATGCCCCTACTGCGGCGCGGTATTCGTGCTGAAGTAATGCGGGTTTCGTGATCCGGTTTTCACGGATGGCGGTGGATACGGCCGTGCCGCCGCATTTCGCGGACGCGCGGGCCGTGCCGCGGTCCAAGGCTTGTTTCTTGCTTGCGATCTGCCTGTAATCCGGCAGATCGCCCCAGTCTCGAACCGATGAACGACTCCTCTCCACCGCCGAGCCGTCCGCTGACCGTGGTCCAGTTGATGCCGGCGATGGAAAGTGGCGGCGCGGAACGGTCCACCCTGGAAATCGGGCGCGCGCTGGTTGCCGCGGGGCACCGCTCGCTGGTGGTTTCCGCCGGCGGCCGCCTGGTCCCGCAGCTGCAGGACGAGGGCAGCGAACACGTACCGCTGGATCTCTCGCGCAAATCGCTGGGCGCGTTGCGCCACGTGCGGCCGTTGCGGCGATTGCTGGAGGAAATCCAGCCGGACATCGTGCACGCGCGGTCGCGCCTGCCGGCGTGGATGGGCTGGCTGGCACTGCGGGGCATGCGCACGAAGCCGCATTTCGTCACAACCGTGCACGGCTTGAATTCGCCTGGGAGCTACAGCCGCATCATGACCCGCGGCGAACGCGTGATCGTGGTTTCGCAAACCGTGCGCGATTTCGTGCTGAGCCACTACCGGGTGGATCCCGCGCGCCTGAGCGTGATTGCGCGCGGAATCGATCCGCAGGAATTTCCCTATGGCTATCGTCCGGACGACGCCTGGCGGCAACGCTTTTTCGCCGAATTCCCGCAGCTCGCCGACGGACCGCTGCTCACGCTGCCGGGGCGCGGGACGCGGCTCAAGGGCCACGCCGACGCCATCGCCCTGATCGCCGGGCTGCGTGCGCGCGGCATCAACGCGAGGCTGCTGCTGCTCGGCGTGATCGAAGCGGGTCGCGAGGCCTATATCGAGGAACTCCGGCGGCTGGTGCTGGATCGCGGCGTCCACGAATCCGTGGTGTTTTCGGCGCAGCGTTCGGATGTCCGCGACGTCTACGCCGAATCCGCGCTGATATTGCAGCTTTCCAACAAGCCGGAAAGTTTCGGCCGCACGGTGGTGGAAGGGTTGGCCCTGTGCCGCCCGGTCGTGGGATATGCGCATGGCGGCGTGGGCGAATTGCTGGCGGAACTGTATCCGGCCGGCAGGGTGCCGCCGGGCGATGTCGAAAAACTGATCGAACGCGCCGCCGAACTGTTGCGCGTGGCGCCTCCGATCGCGCCTCTGCAGAGCTACCGGCTCGCGGACATGCAGCAGGCCACGCTGAAGCTGTACGACGAACTCGTCGCAACCTGATTTTCCGCTCTCGTACAATCGCGCCTGCTTCCATGCAGGTCGCCGGATGTCGTCGCGCACGTTCCCTGATGCTTCGCTGCTGTTGCCGATCGCGGCAGTGATCCTGCTGTTGCCGTTCGGCCGCGCCAGCGAAGTCGCCTTGCTGGTCTGCCTGGTCGGCGCGCTGGCGCTGTTCGCGCGCGCGCCTGCCGAGCGCGCGCGGGATCCAGGCGCGCGATTGTTCCTGGCGCTGTGGCTCTGCTATTTCGCGGCCGCGCTGATTTCCGCGTTCGATGCCGTGCAGCCGGACAAGAGCTGGAGCACGGTGGCTGCCGTGCTGCGTTTCGCGCCGTTCGGCTGTTATGTGTGTTGGATCGTGCGCGACGATGCGCGTTTGTACGCCTTGTACGGGATCACCGGCGTGCTGGTCGCGGCATGGGCGCTGGACGCCTGGATGCAGGCGTTGACCGGCTACAGCATCGGCGGCCACGCCGAAGCGTCGCGCCTTTCCGGCATTTTCGGCGCGGATGACTTGAAGCTCGGGCCGGTGCTGGCGGTGCTGTCGCCATTCCTGCTGTGGAGCGCGCGCGAACGGTTCGGCCGCATCGCGCTGCTGCTGGCGATGCTGGCGTTGCTCGGGCCGATCCTGCTGGCGGGCGAACGCTCGGCATGGCTGATGTACGCGCTGGTGGTGATTGCCTTCCTGTGGCGGGAGGCGCGTACGCCCGCGCGGTTCGCGGCATGGATCGCCGGCGCGTGCGTCGTGGTCGCGCTGGCGGCCGGCATCGCGTGGAAAACCTCGGCACGGTTCGAGCAACGCGCGCAACGCACGCTGGCGGCATTCGACGATACCGCGCACGGCCTGGATACCGCGCTGAGCGGGCGCCTGGACATCTGGCATGTGGCGCTGAAGATGTACGCGGCGCATCCGCTCACTGGCGTCGGCGTGCGCGGCTTCCGCTACGCGTATCCACAGTTCGCGCCTTTGGACGATCATTTCCTCACGGCGGAAGCTTGCGGCCCGGGCGAAGGCGCCTGCCATCCGCATCAGATCCTGCTCGAAGTGCTGGATGAAACCGGGACCATCGGTTTCGTGCTCTGGCTGACCGGGGTCACGTTGCTGTTGCGAGCGTGGAGGCGCGCCGATTCGATGATGCGCGCGCGCGCATGGCCGGCGGCGGTGGCGCTGGGCGTGATGGTGTTTCCGTTCAACACGCACCTGGCGTTCTATTCCGCCTGGTGGGGGCTGTTGTTCTGGTGGCTGCTGGGCGTGTTGTGCGCGGCTCTGGGCGTGCGCGAGCCGCAAGTTTCCCGCAAGGACATCGCGCATGGCGCGTGAAAAATTCTCGCTGGTGATCATCACGCGCGACAACGCCGACACGCTGGAGCGCTGCCTGGCCGCGGCGGATTTCGCCGACGAGATCGTGGTGCTGGACTCCGGTTCGGTCGACGCCACCGTGGAAATCGCGAATGCGCACGGCGCGCGCGTCGCGACGCATCCGTTCGACGACTACGGCCCGCAGAAGCAGCGCGCGATCGACATGGCCAGCCACGACTGGATCCTCAATCTCGACGCCGACGAGGTGCTTTCGCCCGGCACGCGCGAGGCGATCGAACGCGCGCTCGAGAATCCCTCCGTTGCCGGATTCCGCCTGCCCCGCCGCGAGCGGATGTTCTGGACCGCGCAGCATCGGTTGAGCCATCGCAACGGCCATCTGCGGCTGTTCGACCGCCGCCGCGCGCGCATGAACGCCGTGCCGGTGCACGCGGCCGTCGAGGCTCAGGGGCCCGTGAAAACCCTGTGGCACGGGGATTTCCTCAACGACGGCGATGGCGACATCGCCACCCGCGTGGACAAGGTCAACCGCTATTCCTCGGGCATGGTCGCGCACAAGCTGGCGCGGAAACAGCGCTTCAGCGGCCTGATGATGGTGGTGTATCCGCCGATCTTCTTCCTGCGCCAGTACGTGTTCAAACGCTACTTTTTGTCCGGGTCGGCAGGCTTCATCGCCAGCGTCATCGGCGCGTTCTACGTGTTCCTGAAATACGCCAAATTGCACGAGGTGCGGAAGAACGCATCGCGCGATCAGTAGACCGGCGGCATGCCCGGCGGCCGCGTCTTGAAACGCTTGTGCGCCCACAGGTACTGTTCGGGCGCCTCGCGCACCATGCGTTCGATCAGCGCATTGACGCGCGCGGTGTCGGCGACGACGTCATCGGTCGGGAAATCGGCCAGCGGTGCTTCCAGCCGCAGCGCGTAACCGCCGTCCGGAAGCCGGCGATGGAAGAACGGCACCACCGCGGCGCCGGACAGCCGCGCCAGGTGGTGCGTGGCGGTGATGGTCGAGGCCGGGATGCCGAAGAAAGGCGCGAACACGCTGTCCTTGCCGCGCATGTCCTGGTCGGGCGCGTACCAGATGAAGCCGCCGCGTTTCATGTATTTCACCGTCGCGCGCAATTCGTCCTTGTCGAACATGGTGTCGGCGTAGCCGAGCCGCGCGCGCAGCACCAGGAATTCGAAGACGTCCGAATCCATGCGTCGGTACATGCCGGCGATGCGCAGTTGCCGCGAAATCAGGCGTGCGCACAATTCCAGGTGCGAAAAATGACCGCCGACCAGCAGCGCGCCGCGTCCCTGTTCGCGCAAGGCCTGCAAGTGCTCCATGCCGTCGACGTGCACGTGCAGCTTCGCGAGCTTGCGGTCGCTCGCCATCCAGCCCAGCGCGAATTCGCCCAGCATCGTACCCATGTCGCGCAACACGGCGGTGCGCAGACGGTCGCGCGCGACGGGATCCAGTTCCGGGAAACACAATTCCAGATTGCGCGTCACCACTTGGCGGCGTTCGCGCAGCAGCGGCGCGATCATCGCGCCGAACGCGGCGCCCGCATGCAGGATGAAACGTTGCGGCAGCAATACCAGCAGTTTCAGCACGCCAGCGCCCAGCCACGCCGGCCACTGGCGCGGGGCGAGCAATGAGGCCTGGAAGACGGGTTTGTGCATGCGCGCGCGATGATAAAGGGAACCTGGGTTTCTTGAGGTTCCGGACTCGGCGTGCTCCGACCAATCCCTGACGGATTGGTTCGGAGCGTTGAGTGCACTGCGATCGCTATACTCGCGCACGGCTTCATTCCGCGCCCCCGTATGCTGCGATTCCTCTATACCGTCGCGATCTATCTGGCCACGCCTGTCATCGTGTGGCGGCTGTTCGCGCGCGGCGTGCGTTATCGTGGCTACTTTTCGCGCTGGCGGGAACGTTTCGGGCATTTCCCCGACCCCGGATTGCGCGACAGCATCTGGGTGCACGCGGTGTCGGTGGGCGAAGTGAATGCCGCCCTGCCGCTGATCCACGCATTGCGCCGGCGTTATCCGCGCGCGCCGATGGTGGTGACGACCGTGACCCCCACCGGCTCGGAGCGCGTGCACGCGCAACTGGGCAAGGACGTGTTCCACGTCTACCTGCCCTACGACCTGCCGCGCGCGGTGCGTCGGTTCTTCGACCGCATCCGGCCGAAGCTGGCAGTGATCATGGAAACCGAGATCTGGCCCAATCTCTTCCACATCTGCGGCGAGCGCGACATCCCCATCGTGATCGCCAATGCCAGGCTCTCCGAGCGTTCGTTGCGCGCCTACGCGCCGATCCGGCCGCTGGTGACGCAGGCGCTGGGCAACGTCGGCCATGTCGCCGCGCAATCGCATGCCGACGCGCGCCGCTACCGCGCGCTGGGCGCGGATCCGGCGCGCGTCAGCGTGGCCGGCAACCTGAAATTCGACATGCCGATTCCGCAGGGCGTGCGCGAACGCGGCGAAGCCCTGCGCAGGGTGTGGGGCGAACATCGCCCGGTCTGGGTCGCGGCAAGCACGCACGAAGGCGAGGAGCTGGCGGTGTTCGAAGCGCATCTTGCGGTACTGGCGCGACTGCCCGATGCGCTGCTGCTGATCGCGCCGCGGCATCCGGAACGTTTCCGCGCCGTGGAACATTCCGCGCGCAACCTCGGTTTCAGTGTTGCCACCCACAGCGGCGGCGAGGCGCCGGACCGCGATTGCCAGTGCTACGTGATCGACGTGATGGGCGCGATGATGCGCCACTACGCCGCCAGCGACCTGGCCTTCGTCGCGGGCAGCCTGGCGCCGATCGGCGGCCACAACGTGCTGGAGCCGGCGTCGCTGGCGAAGCCGGTGGTGGTCGGTCCGTATACCTTCAACTTCGAGGAAATCACGTCCAGCCTGATCGAAGCGGGCGGTGCGCGGCGCGTGGATTCCGCCCGCGAACTCGGCGCGGCGGTGCTGGAACTTCTGCGCGATGCCCCGCTGCGCCAGCGCATGGGCACCGCCGCACGCGTGGTCTTCGCGCGCGAGCGCGGCGCGGTGCGTCGCACGATGGTGCTGATCGAACGCATTCTCGCGCGCAAACGCAGCGAGGAACCAGTCGCGGCCGCGGCGAACGGCGGCACGGCGACGCGCTAGCCGCCGCGATCCTGCCGCGAGGAGAAATCCGGCGAAGCTCCGGAGCCGTTATTGCAGCAATGCGTTGGCGCCCTGCAGGTCCTTGACGTCGAGCGTGCCTGCGGAATCCTTCAGCGTGAGCTGGTTGATCACGAACGCATGCCGTGCCTGCGAATAGTCGCTTTGCGCCTGGAACAGGTTCTGCTGGCTGATCAGCACGTCGACGATGGTGCGGGTGCCGACTTCGAAGCCGGCCTGGGTGGCCTCCAGCGCCTTCTGCGCCGAAAGCACCGCCTGCTTCTGCGCTTCCACCGAGCTGATGCCGGCCTCGATGGCGTTGTAGGCGCTGCGCGTATTGCGGACCACGCTGCGGCGATCCTGCTCGAGGATGTCCGCCTGTTCGTCGCGTTGCGCGATGGACTGGCGCACGTGCGACTGGGTCAGGCCGCCGGAAAAGATCGGCACCTGCAGCACCAGCCCGACCACGGTGTCGTGACGCTCGGTGTCGCCGAAGCTCGCGGGCAGCCCATTGATCGACGGCGCGCCCCAGGAAGGTGAATTGCTGTAGCTGACCTGCGCGTTCAAGGTGGGCAGGTGGCCGGCGCGCGCCACCGTGATGTTGTGGTTGGAGGCATCCACCAAGTCGCGTTGCGATTGCAGCGAGGGATTGGTCTGCAGGGCAAGGTTGACCCAGGCGTCGATCGAGTCCGGTTGCGGCTTGTCCAGCGGCAGGTCGTCGGTGAGCTTGCGCAGCTCGCCCACCGGTTTGCCGGTGATCTGGCTGAGCGCTTCGCGGTTGTCGAACACGGTGTTCTGGGCCTGGATCACCGAAGCGGCGGCGGCATCGTGCTGCGCCTTGGCCGCATCCACGTCGGTGATGGCGGATAGACCCACGTTGAAGCGCTGCTGCGCCTGATCGAGCTGCTTGGACAGCGCCTGCTCGTTGGCCTGCGCGAAACGCAATTCGTCCTCGGCCGTGAGCACGTTGAAATACGCCGTCGCGGTGCGCAGGATCAGGTCCTGCTGCGCGGCCTGGTATTGCGCGTCGCCACTGGCGGCCTGGGCGTGCGCGGCTTTCACCGAGGCGAACTTGCCGAAGTCGAAGACAGTCTGGTCCAGGGTCGCGCTCTTGTCGAAGCCGCGGCTGCTGTTGTGGGTGGTGAACACCTCGTAGTCGTTGCCGTTGCCGACCAGTTCCGGGCCACGGCTGCTGCCGTGCTCGTCGGAAAAATTGCCGCTGGCGCTGATCTGCGGCAGCAGCACCGCGCGCGCCTGTGCCACGTTCTCCGACACGTCGCGGCGCGAGGCCTCGGCCTGCTGCAGCACCGGATCGGAATCGCGCGCCTGCCGGTAGGCATCCATCAGGTCCTCCGCGTGCGCGGCGCCGATGCCGGAGCAGGCCAGCGCCAGTGCAAGAGTCGTGTGACGCAATTTCATCGCGGGTTCCTTGGAAATCGGTGGTGATCCTGTTCCTTCCGTGGCGGGTGAAGGCGCGGCATCCTGCCGGCCGGAGATTTTGCTGTTCCGTCCCGGATGGATGCGGCTACAGCGCAAAACGTTGTGCGGGTTCGGCGCCCACCAGATAAGGCAGGTCGGTTTCGAACAGCCGTTCTTCGGAGAAATGACCATCGCCATCGCGTCGCAGCAGCAGCGCGCGCATCGCGGGCTGCGTGCCGGTCACCACGAACATGCGGCCACCGGGTTTCAGCCAGTCGCGGAAAATCGCGGGCACGCCGGCGACCGCGCCGGTCACCGCGAGGGCGTCAAAGGCCTTGGCCGGACGGAATTCATGCAGCGCATCCGCGTGCAGCAGCTCGGCATTGTCGATGCCTGCGCTGCGCAGGCGCGTGCGCGCGAGTTCAGTGAAATCGGCATGGCGTTCCACGCTGACCACGCGGGCCGCGAGCCTGGCCAGGCAGGCGGTTAGGTAACCCGAGCCGGTGCCGATTTCCAGCACTTCCTCATGCGGCTTCAGCTCCAGCGCCTGCAGCGCGCGGCCTTCCACCACCGGCTTCATCATCGATTCGCCGTGGGGCAGCGGCAGGGGAAGATCCGCGTAGGCGAGTGTGCGATGCGCCGGCGGCACGAACGATTCGCGCGGCAAATCGTTCAGTGTCTCCAGCACGCGCGCGTCCAGCACTTCCCACGGACGCACCTGGTTTTCCACCATGTTGCGGCGCGCGCGTTCCAGATCGATCGATTGCATGTTTTCCATCGTGGGCATTCGTGTGGAGCGGGGCGTGAAAGGATAATGGATCGGGCGCATTCGCGATGGGGATGTTGCGCACGACTGTCCGCTGCGCGCGTCGTTTCGATTAAGTGCCGGAAGTCATCGCACGTGGATGATGGAAGTCATGCCTCGTCGCGTTGGCTTCGGAGCAAACCGCATGCCAGATCGCGTTCGCGGGAAACCCGCTTGGAAGCGCGTGATGCACGCTCGCGGCGTTGTCCGCGGACACGTCCGGACGACCGCACGATGACTTTCCTTGACGAAATAGCGCCGGCTGCTGGTCTTTTTTCGGCGGATTGTCGCCTGGACACCTTGGTAAATCTGAACTTGGCCGTATAATAAACGGTATTCCCGACGACTTTAAGGATCGTTTTCGCCCATGGCTGTCGCTCCCGCCCGCTCGATCGGCCCCGGAAGGCCCAAGGACATGGAAAAGCGCGCCGCCATCCTGGATGCGGCCAAGCGCCTTTTCCCGCAGCACGGTTACGAGGGCACCAGCATGGACGCGGTAGCGGCCGAGGCCGGCGTTTCCAAGCTCACCGTCTACAGCCATTTCGGCGACAAGGATTCGTTGTTCCGCGAGGCACTGCGCGAACGTTGCCGGCAGGTCTTGCCGGACGCGTTGTTCGACCTGGCGCAGGCCGACGGCTTGCGCCAGGGCATGTTGCGCATCGCGCACGCGCACGCCAGCGCCGTGACCGATCCGGAGGCGATCGGCACCTGGCGTGCGATCCTCGGGGACTGCCGGCAAGGCAATCCGCGCCTGGGCCAGTTGATGTGGGAGGAAGGTCCGGCGCGCATGCGCAACAAGATGGAACATTTCCTCGTCGTCGCGGTGAAGCGCGGCGATCTGCAGATCGCCGACGCCGGCCGCGCCGCCAGCCAGTTCCTCGCCCTGCTGAAGGGCGACCTGCATGCGATGCGGCTGTTCGGCTGCAGTGGTTGCCAGGAAGGACTCGAACGCGAAGTGATCGCCACGGCCGAGGCGGCGGTGGAGATGTTCCTGCGCGCCTATGCGCCGCGCTGACGGCGCGGTTCCGTGCCGCGCGGTTTGCGCGGGCCGCGCCGGAGGCGATAATCGTCCTTTGACCCCCTTGCGACGGAGCGCGTCATGAATGCAGTGCCTTCCGAACTGCTGCGCGCCGCACAGGCCTTGAGTGCGGAAGTCACGCGACCGATTCCCGGCTCGCGCAAGATCCACGTCGAGGGCAGGCACCTTGGCGTGCGCGTGCCGATGCGCGAAATCGCGCTGGAGGACACGCCTTCGGTGTTCGGCGCGGAAAGCAACGCGCCGCTGGTGGTCTATGACACTTCCGGCCCGTATACCGATCCCGATTACACGGTCGATCTGGCGAGCGGGTTGCCGTCATTGCGCGCGCCGTGGATCGAGGCGCGCGGCGACAGCGGACGTTTGGAGGATTTCACTTCGCCGTTCACGCGCCGGCATGCCAACGCACAGGAACTGGCCGACGTGCGTTTCCCGGAGCTTCCCAAACCGCGGCGCGCGCGCGCCGGCGCCAACGTCACGCAGATGCATTACGCGCGCTGCGGCATCGTCACGCCGGAGATGGAATTCGCCGCCATTCGCGAAAACCAGAAACTTGACGCGCTGCGCGACACGGTCTTGCTGAAACAGCATCCGGGCCAGTCGTTCGGCGCGTCGATTCCGAAAATGATCACCCCGGAATTCGTGCGCGACGAAATCGCGCGCGGCCGCGCCATCCTTCCCTGCAACATCAATCACCCGGAAAGCGAGCCGATGCTGATCGGCCGCAACTTCCTGGTGAAGATCAACGCCAACATCGGCAACTCCGCGGTGACCAGTTCGATCGCCGAGGAAGTGGAGAAAATGGTGTGGGCGATTCGCTGGGGCGCCGACACGGTGATGGATCTCTCGACCGGCAAGCACATCCACGAAACGCGCGAATGGATCCTGCGCAATTCGCCGGTGCCGATCGGCACCGTGCCGATCTATCAGGCGCTGGAAAAAGTCGGCGGCGTGGCCGAAGACCTGACCTGGGAGCTGTTCCGCGACACGCTGATCGAGCAGGCCGAGCAGGGCGTGGACTACTTCACGATTCACGCCGGCGTGCGGCTGCCGTTCATCCCGCTCACCGCGAAACGCGTCACCGGCATCGTGTCGCGCGGCGGCTCGATCATGGCCAAGTGGTGCCTTGCGCATCATCGCGAATCGTTCCTTTATGAGCGCTTCGAGGGCATATGCGAGATCATGAAGGCCTACGACGTCGCGTTTTCGCTCGGCGATGGCTTGCGGCCGGGCTCGATCGCCGACGCCAACGACGCTGCGCAGTTCGCCGAACTGGATACGCTGGGCGAGTTGACGCAGGTGGCCTGGAAGCACGACGTGCAAACCATGATCGAGGGTCCCGGCCACGTGCCGATGCACCTGATCAAGGAAAACATGGATCGGCAATTGGAGAAGTGCGGCGAAGCGCCGTTCTACACGCTGGGCCCGCTGACCACCGACATCGCCCCGGGCTACGACCACATCACCAGCGCGATCGGCGCGGCGATGATCGGCTGGTTCGGCACCGCGATGTTGTGCTACGTCACGCCGAAGGAACACCTCGGCTTGCCGGACAAGCAGGACGTGCGCGACGGCATCATCACCTACAAGATCGCCGCGCACGCGGCCGACCTCGGCAAGGGTCATCCCGGCGCGCAGGTGCGCGACAACGCGCTTTCCAAGGCGCGTTTCGAGTTTCGCTGGCAGGACCAGTTCAATCTCGCGCTGGATCCGGAGAAGGCGCAGGAATTCCACGACGAGACGCTGCCGAAGGACGCGCACAAGAGCGCGCATTTCTGCTCGATGTGCGGGCCGAAGTTCTGTTCGATGAAGATCACCCAGGACGTGCGCGACTACGCGCGCGAGCATGGCCTCGGCGAAGCGGAAGTCTTGAACGAAGGCATGGCCGAGAAGGCACGCGAATTCCGCGAGCAGGGCGGTGAACTCTATCGGGCGGATTGAGCGCCGAGCGATGAAACTCAGTGTTCCCTTCGTCCAGTTGCCTGTGCAATTCGATGCCGCGCTTCTTGCTGGCGAGATGCGTGCTCTGGGCGAAACGGCATGGCGGCCGCATCCGCAAAAGTTTCCGGGCAATTTCGCATTGCCGCTCATATCGGTTGATGGCGACCCCGAAAGTGATTCGGTCAGCGGCCCCATGCGATCGACCCCCTATCTCGATGCCTGTCCGGGCATCCGGAATGTCCTGGCCCAGCTCGGGGCCGTGTGGGGACGCACGCGCTTGATGAAGCTTGATCCGCATGCAGAGGTTTCCCTGCATGCAGATACGAATTACTACTGGTGCGAGCGGGTGCGTGTCCATGTGCCCATCCTCACGCAGCCGGACGTTCGCTTCGTATGCGGAGAAGCCGAAGTGAACATGGCCCCCGGGGAGTGCTGGATATTCGATACCTGGCGTCCCCACAAGGTGGTTAACGCAAACGATCGTGAACGCGTGCATCTCGTCGCTGATACGGTCGGTAGCGACCAATTCTGGAGGCTGGTGAGCCAAGGCCGCGTTCCCGCCCGTGACGGCGCGAATTGGCAACCGAAGCAGTCGCGAGGCGCCGGTTCAGGCGCGGAAGCGCGGGAACTCCTGTTCGAGTCCAGCAACGTGCCTGCGGTGATGACGCCCTGGGAGATGCGTTATCACCTTTCATTTCTTCTTTCGGAAACCGTGCCGCATCCGCGACGCCGGGTTTTGGAGCAGATGGTCGGCCAATTTCTGGCCGCATGGCAGGCGTTGTGGGCCGAATTCGGAGACTCCCGCGAAGGGTGGCAACGCTATCGTTCGGAGCTGGAGACTTTTGTCACCGCCGTGCGGCCCTTGTCGGAACGCATGCTCCTGGTCAACGGCATGGAATGGATGGGGACGCTGCGTTCCATGGTGCAGAAATATGCCGTGGTCCGGGAGGACATCACTGGCAACGCGGTACCCGACGAGCATCTGGCAGGACGGGCGAGCGAGCCGCGCTTTGAGGTGTCCGGGGGAGATGGCGGCGATCCCGAATTCGACAGACCCGTATTCATCATTTCATCGCCGCGATCCGGTTCGACCTTGTTGTTCGAAACGTTGCAACAGGCCAGGGGGCTTTATTCAACGGGCAGCGAAAGCCATTTGCTCATCGAGAGCATTCCGGAACTTCATCGCGCGGTGAGTGACTCTGACTCGAACTGCCTCGATGCCCAAGAGGCCACCGAGTCGGTCATATCCGAGTTGCGGCGCAGGTTCTCCGCGAGGTTGCGTGATCGCCGGGGAAGACGGCCTGCCGGGGGCGTGGTGCGAATGCTGGAGAAGACGCCCAAGAATGCGTTGCGCATACCGTTCCTTGCACAGGCTTTCCCCGAGGCGCGCTTCATCTATCTCTACAGGGAGCCGAGTCAGACCCTCGGCAGCATGATGGATGCCTGGCGATCGGGCCATTTCCGCACTTATCCGAATTTGCCGGGATGGCGGGGTTTGCCGTGGTCGCTTTTGCTGGTCCCGCGCTGGCAAACCCTGGTCGACAAGCCATTGCAGGAAATCGTGGCCGCACAGTGGGGCTTCACCACGCGGCGGATCCTGGACAATCTCTCGGCTTTGCCTGCAGATCGTTGCGTGGCACTCGACTACGACGATTTCGTCGCTGAACCCCAAGGCAACATGCTGTCCTTGTGCAAGGCACTCGGGCTGGATTGGGATAGGTCGTTGAATAACGTGCTGCCCGCATCGCGGTATACATTGACCGCTCCGGATCGGGACAAGTGGCGCAAGTATCAACAGGAAATCGAGGCAGTTCTCCCGGGCATCCAGGAAGAAACCTTGCGGGCGCGCGTTTTTTTGAACGCCCATGCCGCGCCTGATGCGGCCACCATATGAAACTGCTCGACCCCTTCGTCCGGTTGCCGATGCAGTTCGACGCCGAGCGATTGGCGGACGAAATTGCGGTTTTCGAGGAAGATGCCTGGAAGCAGGAAGCGCTGCGGGCACCGGGCGAATGCGAATTGTCTCTGATAGCCGTCCATGGAGACCCTGGCAGCGAAGCCACGTCCGGACCCATGCGTCCCACTGCGCATCTCGCGCGTTGCCCCTACTTGATGCAGGTCCTGGCCAGCATGGATGCGGTGTGGGGAAGGGCGTGCCTGGTGAAGTCGAAGGACCGCCATGGCATCGAGCGCCGAACCGACACCAGTTATTACAGCGTCACGCACGCGAGCATGCATGTCCCCATCGCGACCCATTCGGGTGTCCGGTTTTTGTGCGACGGCGCAGAAATCCACATGGGGGCGGGCGAATGTTGGGTTGTGGATACCTGGCGCGAACAGCGCATCGTCGTTGACCAAAGTGGAGAGCGCATTCACCTCGTTGCCGATACGGTCGGAAGCGACACATTCCGCACGTTGTTGAACAAGGGATGCTCGCCACACCGCCGACCGCCGGACTGGGCTCCCGAAATAGTCTCCCCTTCACCGCAACCAGCCCATTTGCGTTTCGAATCGGTCAATGTCCCCGTGGTCATGACGCCCTGGGAATTGCGCGAACACATTGGTCTGCTGCTTGCCGAAACGCGCCCCCATCCGGAATTCGTCTTGGCAAGGGATGCATTGAACCAATTCCTTGCCTCCTGGCATGTCCTCTGGACGCACTACGGCCCGGACATGCGCGGGCGAGGGGTGTACCGGAACGCCTTGGAGAATCTGGAGGTGTTCATGGAACGCGAGGCAGCAGAATTGCGGCTGGGCAATCGTGCAGCCTTCCTGCCGGCATTGCGCAGTCTGGTTCTGGAAAAGGCACTGTCCGGGGATGGAAGGGCGCAATGACGCATGGGTGTAATGGCGTGACCATTCATGCCAGGCGATGCGCGTCGCGGCATTTACGTAGTTGCGACATGTCCGGGAGTAGACTTGCGAGATTGGTTCGATGATTCCCCTCGAGGAGAAATGCATGGCCGCCAGCAGCAAGCCGTTCCTTTCCGACATCAAGACGATCCGCAAGCGCGCGCGCGAGCACATGAAGCGCGGCGCGGTCACCGACACCTACACGCTGGACCGCAACACGGTGCTGAAACTGCTCAACGAGGCTTTGGCCACCGAGATCATCTGCGTGCTGCGCTACAAGGCGCACTATTACCTGGCCTCCGGCATCAACGCCAAGAGCGTGGCGGCGGAATTCCTGGAACACGCCAACGAGGAACAAGGCCACGCCGACCAGATCGCCGAGCGCATCACCCAGCTCGACGGCACGCCGAATTTCGAACCGGACGGCTTGTCCGCACGCAGTCATGCCGAGTTCGTGGTGCCGGAAAGCCTTGCGGCGATGATCGAGGAGAACTTGGTGGCGGAGCGCATCGCGATCGACAGCTATCGCGAGATCATCAATTACGTCGGCGACCGCGACACCACCACCAAGCGCCTGCTGGAAGGCATCCTCGCGATGGAAGAGGAACACGCCGAGGACATGAAGACGTTGATGGAGAATTTCGGCAAGGCGGGCGAGCCGGCCAAGCCGCGCGCCGGCAGGAAACGCTGAGCGGCGCGCGGCTCAGGTTGCGGAAAGGGTCTTTTGCCACTATCAACGCGTCGGCGGCCGATCGGCCGCGCCCGGAAAATCGTTTCACGATGAAGCTGTCGAGCGCCCCGGGTGCGGCTGTGGGAGCCATGACGTGGCGCTGGCTGGCCCTGTGGGTTTTGCTGCTGCTGCCCGTCGCAATCCTGTTCCCGCCGATTCCGATCGACGAGACGCGTTACCTCACTGCCGCGTGGGAGATGTTCAACTCCGGCCAGTGGCTGGTGCCGACGGTCAACGGCGCCTGGTATTCGGACAAGTCGCCGCTGCTGTTCTGGTTGATCGCCGGAGGCTGGAAGTTGTTCGGCGTGCACACCTGGGTGGCTCGCGTGGAGGCGTTGCTGGTCGCGTTCGCCATGCTGCTCGGTGTGCGCCGACTGGCGATGCGCATGGAGCACGATCCCGCCGTCGCCGATCGTTGCATGTGGCTATTGGCCGGATGCGCCGGTTTCGCATTCTTCGCCACCGCGATCATGTTCGACCTGCTGCTCGCATGTTGCGTGCTGGGCGCCTTGCATGCCCTGCTCGATCTCGACGCGCGTCGCTGGGCGCGCGGCATCATGCTGTTCGGCGTGGCGATCGGGTTCGGTGTGCTTGCCAAGGGGCCAGTGATATTGCTGCACGTCGCCGGCGTGGCGCTGCTCGGCCCGTTGTGGAGCACGACCGCGCGGACCGCGAAGACACGCTGGTATCTCGCCATGTTCGCCGGGGTCGTGATCGGTGCGGCCATTGCCCTGTGCTGGCTGCTTCCCGCCGCGTCCTTCGGTGGCCCCGCCTACTGGCAACCGCTGATCGGCAAGGTCACCGGGCGTATCACCGACAGCTTTGCGCACCGGCGGCCGTTCTGGTGGTACCTGCCGTTGCTTCCGGTGCTGTGGCTTCCATGGGTGCTGAGTTTGCGCGTGCCGCTCGCGGCGTGGCGCGCATCAACGCGCGGCCGCATCGGCGCGTTCCTGCTGTGCTGGTGGCTGCCGCCGTTCCTCGCGTTTTGCGCGATCAGCGGCAAGCAGATCCACTATCTCGCGCCGCTGTTGCCCGCGTGGGCATGGAGCGGCGCGCGGCTGCTGCAATTTCCCGGCGCGCGGTTGCGACCGCGCGGGTACGCGCTGTTCGCGTTGCTGGCCGCTGCAGGTGTTGCCGCGCTGCCGTGGATCGCGGCGCGATATTTCGGCTATCCGCCCCAACCGTTGCTGGCGCTCTTTGCATTGCCGATGGGGATCATTGCGATCGTTGCATGGCGAAACCGGAAAGGCCATGCGCGTTCTCTCGCTCTCGCCGCGAGTGCGCTGGCATCGCTTTCGTTATTGGCCGGCACGTCGGCCTTGAAGCCGTCCCTGGATGTCCGGCCGGAGGCCGCTTTCGTTGCATCGACGCTGCAGGCTGGCGTCCCTATCGCGCACGTCGAATGGCACAACGGTCTGTTCGGCTATACCGGACGCTTGCGGCAGCCATTGCCCGAAATCGCTCCCGATCAAGTGTTTTCATGGTGCAGCGCGCATCCGGCGGGCTGGCTGGTGGCGAGCGATGGCGAATTCGAGCTTGCGGAGATTCCGCCGGCGAAGAGCTGGCCCTATTTCCTCAGCAATACCCGGCGGCTGGGCGCGTGGCGCGCCAGCGACGTGCTGGCGGCGCGGAAGCACTGACCCTCAACGCAATGATACAAATCGTTGCACGCGCATCGCATCGTTCGAAAAGAATCGGAGATCAGGCGCGAAGCCCGATTCGCGCAAGGATCGAACACGTCGTTCGATCCGCAGAGCGTGGTCCGCCGGCACGGCGCTTCTTCGTCCCGTCGTCGTAACGAGGCGAAGCTGCGGATCCAGCGCCGGCACGGCGGTGTTCCACGGTCGTTGCTCCACGGCAAGGAGTTCCCGACGGCTCCATTACCGCGCGGTTTCGCGGCGCGACGCTGCCGTTCCACGGGCGGATTCGGGACGAAATATGGCAAAACGCGGGCAGGTGCCCGCGACGCCTTGCGCGCCGCAGTCGCGCGATGCAGGCTGCATCTCCGTTACCTGATGAGTCACTGCCGTGCCGCGAGCCATCGCCATCGTCGAAGACGAACCCCTGATCCGCGCCAATTACGTCGAGGCGCTTTCGCGCTTCGGCTATGAGGTGCGCGGTTATCCCTCGCGGGGCGAGGCTTCCACCGCGTTCTCGCAGCGGTTGCCCGAGCTGGTGATCATCGACATCGGCCTGGGCGACGAACCGGAGGGCGGTTTCGACCTCTGCCGTGAACTGCGCGCGAAATCCTCGACGCTGCCGATCATCTTCCTGACCGCGCGCGATTCCGATTTCGACGTGATCTCCGGGTTGCGCCTCGGCGCCGACGATTACCTGTCCAAGGACACCAGCCTGCACCAGCTCGCCGCACGCATCGGCGCGCTGTTCCGCCGCATCGAATCGTTGAAGGCGCCGGCTACCACCGAGAACGTGATCGAGCACGGTCCGCTGAAACTGGAATCCGAGCGCATGCGCATTACCTGGAACGGGGCCGAGGTGCCGCTCACCGTCACCGAATTCTGGATGGTGCACACGCTGGTACGCTTCCCCGGTCACGTGAAGAGCCGCGACCAGTTGATGCGCGAGGCCGAACTGGTGGTCGACGATGCCACCATCACCTCGCACATCAAGCGCATCCGCAAGAAATTCATCGCGGTCGACCCATCCTTCGATTCCATCGAGACGGTGCATGGCGTGGGTTACCGCTGGACGACCTGAGAACACTTTCAAAGCGTCCTCGAGAATTTCTTGCAGGGGTGAAAGGAAAGCGTTGTAGGCTTCTCCTCCCGTCTCATTCCACCGCCTGCCGTGACCTTACGCCGCAAGCTACTGCTGGTCGCGCTCTCCACGCTGGCGTTGCCGTTCGCGGGCTGGCTGTATGTGCGGCAGATGGAGCAGTTGCTGCGGCGTTCGCAGGAACAGGCGTTGCTGGCGACGGCGTTCGCGCTGGGCCGGGGGCTGGTCGCGGTGGGCGTGAACATGCCGGCCGCCCAGCGCGGCTGGTATGTGCAGAACGTGCGGCAGCCGATCGTGGTGGACGGTTACGGCGACGACTGGTCGACGCTTTCCCCGTGGGTGCAGCGGCCATGGCCGGGTGTGCGCGTGCAGCTCGCGCAGGACGCGGTGTGGCTGTACATGTTCATCGAAGTGGACGATGCCACGCGTACCCGCGCCGACGCGCAGGACAGCGAAGCGCAGGATGCGGACCATGTCGAACTGGTGATGGTACGTGGCACGCAGCAACGGGGCTTCCTGATCGCCAGCGCCGCGCCGGGCAGTTTCCAGGCGCAACCGCTGGACCCGTCGGTGCACGGCCTGCCGGATCTGATCACAGGACAGTGGCAGGAGGATGCGGGCGGCTACCGCATCGAGCTGCGCATGCCGCGCGCGCAATCGCCGGACCAGCTCGGGATCGCCGTGCACGATGCGGACGCGCCGACGCGCTTCGGCGACGGCGAAGCCGACCTCCGGCCGTTGTATTCGCTGTCGCCGTCGTTGTCGAACGATCTCGCCCAGCTCGCGCCGACCGGCGTGCGCGTGCGCTTGCTCAGCACCGACGGCTGGGTGCTGGGCGCCGGCGGCACGCCGGTGAGCGGACCGCCGCCGGAGACCGGCAGGCTGGCATGGTTCGACAGCTTCGTGTTCCGCACCTTGATCGCGCCCGCGCTGGATCGTCGCCCGAGCCTGCCGTTGGCCGCGCCGAGGATCGAAGATCCGGAAGTACAGCGCGCATTGGACGGCCACGCCAGCGCGGACTGGCGCGCGGGCGGTGATGCGGGCAGCGTGATGCTGACGGTGGCGGTGCCGCTGGATACGCGCGGCGTCAACCGCGGCGCGTTGGTGCTGGAACAATCGAGCCGCGCGTTGCCGCTGCTGACCAATCGCGCGTTGCTGGGCCTGATGCTGGCCAGTGTCGGCGGCCTGCTGATCGCCGGCGCGTTGCTGTTCGCTTTCGCGACATGGCTGTCGCTGCGCATCGGTCGCCTGCGCGATGCCGCGGAGCGCGCGCAGCGTCGTGACGGTGCGCCCATCGTGGCGTTGCCGCTGGTGGAGGATCGCGATGAACTCGGCGACCTCGCGCGCAGTTTCTCGCGCCTGCTGGATGCGATCGGCGCCTACACCGACTACTTGCGCACGCTGGCGTCCAAGCTTTCGCACGAGCTCAACACGCCGCTGGCGATCGTGAAATCCTCACTGGACAACCTCGAACACGCCGATCTGCCGCCCGATGCGCAACCGTATCTCTCGCGCGCACGCGACGGCACCGCGCGCCTTGGCGCAATCGTGCGCGCGATGAGCGAGGCCAGCCGCATGGAGCGCGCCGTCGCCTCGACCGAAGGCGAGGATTTCGATTTGGCACAGGTCGTGCGCGGCTGCGCGGAAGCCTATCGCCCGCTGGCCCTGCCGCGCGCGTTGTCCTGCGAGATTGCGCAATCGCGCGTGGATTTGCACGGCGCGCCGGAACTGATCGCGCAGGCGCTGGACAAGTTGTTCGACAACGCATTGTCGTTCACGCCGGAAAACGGCTGGATCCGTATCGCGCTGGAAACGCTCACGGATGCGCCGGGCGCGCGCCTGACGGTGGTTAACACTGGGCCACGTCTGCCGGAATCGATGCCGGGCCGTTTGTTCGATTCGCTGGTCAGCGTGCGCGGCGGCGGCGCGACGCGCGCGGGCGTGCCGCATCTGGGCCTGGGGCTGTACGTGGTGCGGTTGGTCGCCGAGCTGCACCAGGGCAAGGTGACGGCGCACAATCTCGACGATGGCGTGGCCTTCGTGATGGAGTTGCGCGGCATCCCCCGACGGCGCCTGGCGGGCTGACGGCACTGCAATGGAAGCAACGCAGCGGGAATCCCGCTAGGCTTGTGCGCGCGAAATGGAATGGAGCACCGCATGGCCCACGATGAACAGAAACGCGCGGCCGGCGAAGCCGCGATCCGCTACGTCGAAGACGGCATGATCGTGGGAGTGGGCACCGGTTCGACCGTGGCGTTCTTCATCGAGGCGCTGGCAAAAATCGCGCACCGCATCGAGGGTGCGGTTTCCAGTTCCGAACAGTCGAGCCAGTTGCTGCAGGCGCGCGGCATCCCCGTGTTCGACCTCAATGCGGTCGGGCCGATCCCGCTCTATGTCGACGGCGCTGACGAATGCGATGGCGACAAATGCCTGATCAAGGGCGGCGGCGCGGCGTTGACGCGCGAAAAAATCGTCGCTGCCGCGGCCGGGAAATTCGTCTGCATCATCGACCCGAGCAAGCGCGTGGACGTGCTAGGCAAGTTCCCGCTGCCGATCGAGGTGATCCCGATGGCGCGCAGCCTGGTCGCGCGCGAGATCGTGCGGCGCGGCGGCACGCCGGTGTGGCGGGACGGTTGCGTCACCGACAACGGCAACTGGATCCTCGACGTGCACGGCTGGCGGATCGACGATCCCGCGGCGATGGAAACCGAGCTGAACCAGCTCGCCGGCGTGGTCACCGTCGGCCTGTTCGCGCATCGCCGCGCGGACGTGGTGCTGGTGGGGAGCGACGAGGTGCGTTGAGCCGTTGGCTCTCGGTTGCGTCCAACAAAAAGCCCGCAGCGATGCGGGCTTTTTGTTTCCGGTTTGGCAGCCCCGGATGGATTCGAACCACCGAATGCCTGAGTCAGAGTCAGGTGCCTTACCGCTTGGCGACGGGGCTGTGATCCCGAGTTTAGCGCTTCGAGAACTGCGTGGCGCGTCGGGCCTTGTGCAGGCCGACTTTCTTGCGCTCGACCGCGCGCGCGTCGCGGGTCATGAAGCCCGCCTTGCGCAGCGGCGACTTGAGGCTCTCGTCGTATTCCACCAGCGCGCGCGCGATGCCGAGGCGGATCGCACCGGCCTGGCCGGTGATGCCGCCGCCGTCCACGTTGACGCTGATGTCGAACTTGTCGACCATCTGGGTCAGCTCGAGCGGCTGGCGCACGATCATGCGCGAGGTCACCCGGCCGAAGAATTCGTCCAGCGGCTTGCCGTTGACCATGATGCGGCCCTGTCCCTTGCGCAGGAACACGCGCGCGGCAGAGGTCTTGCGACGGCCGGTACCGTAGTTTTGCTGCGTGGCGGGCATCACTTCATCTCCAACACTTGCGGTTGTTGCGCGGTATGCGGGTGTTCGGCGCCGCCGTAGACCTTCAGCTTGCGGAACATCGCGCGGCCCAGCGGATTCTTCGGCAGCATGCCCTTCACGCCGATCTCGATGGCGCGTTCCGGATGCCTGGCCAGCAGATCCTTGAGGTTGGTGGTCTTCAGGTTGCCGACGTGGCCGGTGAAACGGTGATACATCTTGTCGTCGAGCTTGTTGCCGGTGACGGCGACCTTGCCGGCGTTGATGACCACGATGTAGTCGCCGGTGTCCACGTGCGGGGTGAACACGGGCTTGTGCTTGCCGCGCAGGCGGCGCGCGACTTCCGTGCACAGGCGGCCCAGCGTTTTGCCGCTGGCGTCGACGAGGAACCAGTCGCGCTTGACCTCTTCGGCCTTGGCGCTGAACGTCTTCATGGGAGCGATCCGTTGGTTGTGCCGCGCCCGGATGCACGACCGTGGAGCAGTCGCGAACCTTGAGCCTTCGGCGAAAGACCGCTAAGGATAGCCGCCGTGCTAAGGATTCGCAAGCTTGATGCTCTCGAGAAAGGGCGGCCAAAACCGCCGTCCCGTGGCCGGGCACCCGTGGCGGCTTTCTCGCGCAAGGATACGCATTATGTCAGCATTCCCGCGATGACTTCCCCCGATTCCGCGGCCCGTATTGCCGGGCTTGCCGACGAGTGCGTGAAATGCGGGTTGTGCCTGCCGCATTGCCCGACCTACGCACTGGACGCAAGCGAAACCGAGTCGCCGCGGGGTCGCATCGCCCTGGCCGCCGCCGCTGCTTCCGGGGCGATGCCTGCGGGTTTCGACCTGCGCCTGGCGCTGGACCATTGCCTGGGTTGCCTGGCCTGCGAGCGCGTCTGTCCGGTGCCGGTGCATTACGGCGAGCTGTTGACCACGACCCGCGCAGTGCTGCCTGCGGCCCATCGTCGGCCGAGGTTGCTGCTGGCGCTGCTGTCGCGGCCCCGCTGGTTGCGGATCGCGGTCGGCCTGGCGCGCGCGACCGGCGCACGGCGCTGGCTGCCGGGCATGACCCGCGCGCTGCTGCCGGCGACTTCCGCGTTTCACGCCGCCGCGGCATTGCTGGCGGCCGCGCCGGAACCCGGCCCGAAACCAGAACCCATGCGTTCCGGCGGTTCGCGCGGTCGCGTCGCGCTCTTCGGCGGTTGCGTGCAGGACGTATTCGAGCGCGAGGCGCAGGACGCCGCCGAAAACCTGCTGTCGGCCGCGGGATTCTCCGTGGTCCGCATCGAGGGAACGTGTTGCGGCGCGCTGGCGGCGCACACCGGCGAGGCATCGCGCGCGCGGCAACTCGCCGCAGGCGTGCGCACGGCATTCGAACGCAGCAAGGCGGAACGGCTGGTCAGCGCGACGCCGGGCTGCCTCGGCACGTTGCGCGCGGCATTGCCTGGCGTGTGCGTCGATGACGCGCTTGCGCTTCTCGATGCCCATTCGGAAACACTGCGCTTCCGTCCGCTGGAATCGCAGGTCGCGCTGCATCTGCCTTGCACGCAGGTGAACGTCGCGCGGACCGGCGATGCCTTGCAACGGCTGCTTGCGTGCGTCCCGCAACTGCAGGTGCGTGTATTGCCGACCCAGGCGCAGTGCTGTGGCGCCGCGGGCAGCCACATGCTGGAATTCCCCCAGCGCGCCGCGGCTTATCGCGAGAAGCTGCTGGCAACCTTGCCGGCCCCGACGCTCGACCTGCTGCTGACCTCCAATATCGGCTGCCGGCTGCATCTGGTCGCCGGCTTGCGCGCAAACGGATCGTCGCTTGCCGCCGAACACCCGCTGACCCTGCTTGCGCGACAATTGGACGCATGAACATGCCGGCGAACGTCCGTCGTTTGAGTCGATTCGATCGCCTGCTCGGCGGTATCGAGCGCGCGCTCGGCACCGTCGGTGGCGCGGCGGTGGAGGCGCGGCCTTCGCCGGCCGCCGGGCAACGCGACGCGCCATTGCAGGAAACCGAGCGTCGTCGCGCCGCCGGTTTGATGCGCGTCAACCACACCGGCGAAGTCTGTGCGCAGGCGCTGTACGACGGGCAGGCCGCGCTGGCGCGCGATCCGCAGACACGCGAACACCTGCGCGCCGCGGCCGCGGAAGAAACCGACCACCTGGCGTGGTGCGCACAACGGCTGCGCGAACTGGACGATCGCCCCAGCCTGTTGAATCCGCTGTGGTACGCGGGCAGTTTCGCGATCGGCGCGCTGGCCGCGGCCATCGGCGATCGCGTCAGCCTCGGTTTCGTGGTCGAGACCGAACGCCAGGTGGAAGCGCACCTGCACGAACACCTGCAGCGCCTGCCGCGGGAGGACGCCCGTTCGCGCGTGATCCTGGAAACCATGCAGGCGGAAGAAGCGCGTCATGCGACGATTGCGCAGGCACGCGGCGCCGCCGAACTGCCGCCGCCGGTGCCGGCGCTGATGCGCTTCGCCTCATCGGTGATGAAAGCGATCGCTTACCGCATCTAAACGCGGCTACTTCATTTCGGAAGGTTTGATATCAGGGTGTGCTTCGTAAAGTGGGTTGAGCACTTCAATCAGAATGCTCCCCATGACTTTACCGGCAGCTCTCCGGTACGCCTGAAATTCTTCGGGCGTGCAATTTTCATTGACGGCATTGATCGAGTCATCGATCCTTCGACCACAATCGAGCATTAAATCGCTGATCGATTTGGCTGTTTTCTTGTCGCTTATCACTTGCCGGTCACATCAGATTGCGGCCGTGGAACAGTTCCTCGATCTCGCGCTTGACCAACGACTCGATGCGCTTGCGATCCTTGAACGACAGATCGTCCGACTGCGCCTCGAACAGATAGGTGTCCAGGTCGAAATCCTTCACGTGCATCTTGGTGTGGAAGATGTTCTCCTGGTAGACGTTCACGTCGAACATCTCGTACTTCTGCTGGATGTGCTTGGCGAGGTATTCCTGGATCGAGTTGATGCGGTGGTCGATGTAATGCTTGCGGCCCTTCACGTCGCGCGTGAACCCGCGCACGCGGTAGTCCATCACCACGATGTCGGATTCGAAGCTGTCGATCAGGTAGTTCAACGCCTTCAGCGGCGAAATCACCCCGCAGGTGGCCACGTCGATGTCGGCACGGAAGGTGGCGATGCCGTTGTGCGGGTGCGTCTCCGGGTAGGTGTGCACCGTGATGTGGCTCTTGTCCAGATGCGCGACCACGGTGTCGGAAATCACGTCGCGACCCAGCTTGTCCACCACCGGGTGCTCGGAGATCAGGATCGTCACCGAGGCACCCTGCGGGTCGTAATCCTGGCGCGCGATGTTGAGGATGTTCGCGCCGATGATCTCGGCCACGTCCGTGAGGATCTGGGTCAGGCGGTCGGAATCGTAGGCTTCATCGATGTAGTCGATGTAGCGATCGCGCTGGCTGTCCGACACCGCGTAGCAGATGTCGTAGATATTGAAGGAGAGCGCCTTGGTGAGGTTGTTGAAACCCTGCAGCTTGAGGCGGGGCAGCGGCTTGACCACGGCGCGTTCCGGGAAAGTGGAGAGAGAGGCGTCGCGCAGCGCGCGGCGGGAAAGCGGAATTATAGGCGGTTCCGCCCGGGCACGCAGGCAGGCCGGCGCGTTGCCGGTGCGTGCGAATGCTACACTCGCGCCGGCAAACCGTTGCGTGGAGAGGGCACGATGACCGAATTGCGTTATCTGCTGCAGCAGGTTTATGACCGTTCGCAGGCGCCCGCGATGCTGGCGCCGGATCCCGCCACGATGCAGCGATTGCTGGATCACTGCCACCGCCGCCGCTATCCCAGCAAGACCGTGATCATGCGGCCGGGCGATCCCGCCGCCACCTTCTATTACGTGATCGATGGTTCGGTCTCGGTGTGTTCCGAGGACGAGGAAGGTCGCGAACTGATCCTTGCCTACATCAACCGCGGCGAATTCATCGGCGAGATGGGCCTGTTCGTCGAGCAGGCGCAGCGCGAGGTGCTGATCCGCACCCGCGGCACCTGCGAGCTGGCGGAGATCAGCTATGAGCGCCTGTTCCACCTGTTCGCGGGTCCGCTGCGCGAGGACTGCGCGCGCATCCTGTTCGCGATCGGCCTGCAATTGACGCATCGCCTGCTGCGCACCTCGCGCCAGGTCAGCCGCATGGCCTTCATGGACGTCACCAATCGCATCGCGCGCACCCTGCTCGACCTGTGCCAGGAACCCGACGCGATGACGCATCCGGACGGCACCCAGATCCGCATCTCGCGCCAGGAACTCTCGCGCATCGTCGGTTGCTCGCGCGAAATGGCCGGCCGCGTGCTGAAGCAACTGGAAGAAAGCGGCAGCATCGACGTGTCGGGCAAGACCATCGTGGTCAAGGGCACGCGCTGAGCGCACGCCGCGCAGCGTCGTCGCGGATCAATCCGGCGTTCGGAACAGGCGTGCCAGCTCGGCGCCCGGATTGGCCGCGCGCATGAAGGTTTCGCCGATCAGGAAGGCGTGCACGCCGGCCGCGCGCAGCCGCGCCACGTCCGCGCGCGCGCGGATGCCGGATTCGCTGACCAGCACGCGTCCGTCGCCGGCGCGTTCGCGCAACGCCAGCGTGGTTTCCAGCGAAGTCCCGAACGTGCGCAGGTCGCGATTGTTGATGCCCAGCAGTGGCGCGGGAATATCGAGCGCGCGTTCCAGTTCCGCCGCGTCGTGCACTTCGACCAGCACGTCCAGATCCAGCTCCGCTGCCAGCAGCGACAATTCCAGCAATGCGACATCGTCCAGTGCGGCGACGATCAAAAGAACGGCGTCCGCGCCGAGCGCGCGTGCTTCGTACACCTGGTATGCATCGATCGTGAAATCCTTGCGCAATACCGGCAGCGAACAGGCTGCGCGCGCATGCTGCAGATAGGCATCGCTGCCCTGGAAGAAATCCACGTCGGTCAGTACCGACAGGCAGGCCGCGCCGCCGGCCTCGTAACTGCGCGCGATCGCGGCGGGATCGAAATCCGGACGGATCACGCCCGCGCTGGGCGAAGCTTTCTTGATCTCCGCAATCACCCCGGCTTGTCCCGCGTCGATCTTCGCCTCCAGCGCCGCGGCGAAGCCGCGCGTGTCGGGAAGATCGGCACAGAGCGCCGCCAGCTCGCGCAGCGGCAATGCCGCGCTGCGCGCCTCGACCTCTTCCGCCTTGCGCGCGAGGATGCGTTGCAGGATGTCGCTCATACGCCTTTCGTTGCCGCGACGAATTCGTCCAGCTTGCGGCGCGCGGCGCCGCTGGCGATGACGGCGCGCGCGCGATCGATGCCATCCGCGATGGAGTCCGCGACATCGGCGGCATACAGCGCGGCCGCGGCATTCAACACCACGATTTCGCGCGCGACGCCCGGTTGATTCTCCAGCGCGCCCAGCAACATCGCCTTCGATTCCTGCGCGTTGGCCACGCGCAGGTTGCGGCTGGACGCCATCGCGAGCCCGAACTGTTCCGGTTCGATCTCGTATTCACGCACGTGCCCGTCGCGCAGTTCGCCCACCAGCGTGGCGCCGCCCAGCGAGATCTCGTCCAGGCCGTCCTTGCCGTGTACCACCAGCGCGCGGCGCGAGCCGAGGCGCTGCAGCACGCGCACCTGGATGCCGACCAGGTCGGGATGGAACACGCCCATCAAAATATTCGGCGCGCCGGCCGGATTGGTCAGCGGCCCCAGGATGTTGAACAACGTTCGCACGCCCATTTCGCGGCGCACGCCGGCCACGGCCTTCATCGCCGGGTGGAACAGCGGTGCGAACATGAAGCCGATGCCGCAGGTTTCGATGCAGCGCGCGACCTCTTGCGGCGAAAGCTCGATGTCGGCGCCCAGCGCCTGCAGCACGTCCGCGCTGCCCGATGACGAAGACACGCCGCGGTTGCCGTGCTTGGCGATGCGCGCGCCGGCCGCCGCCGCCACGAACATCGACGCGGTGGAGATGTTGAAGCTGTGCGCGCCGTCGCCGCCGGTGCCGACGATGTCGAGGAAATGCGGCGCGTCCGGCACTTCCACGCGCAACGAGAGCTCACGCATCACGCTGGCCGCGCCGGTGATTTCGCCCACGGTCTCCTTCTTGACGCGCAGGCCGGTCAGGATCGCCGCGACCATCGCGTCGGAAACCTCGCCGCGCATGACCTGCCGCATCAGGTCGACCATCTCGTCGTGGAAAATCTCGCGGTGCTCGATCGTGCGTTGCAGCGCTTCGCGCGGAGTGATCGACATGGCTAGGCGGCCTCGCGTCGCGGCTCGCGCAGGAAATTTCGCAGCAGGTCATGGCCGTGCCGCGTCAGGATCGATTCCGGATGGAATTGCACGCCTTCGATCGGCAGCGTCTTGTGGCGCAGGCCCATGATCTCGTCGACCGAACCGTCATCGTTCCGCGTCCACGCCGTGACTTCCAGGCAATCCGGCAGCGAATCGCGTTCGACAATGAGCGAGTGGTAGCGCGTGGCCTCGAACGGATCCGGCAGCCCGGCGAACACGCCGGCATCGCGATGATGGATCGGCGAAGTCTTGCCGTGCATGATCGTCTTCGCGCGCATCACGCGGCCGCCGAAGGCCTGGCCGATGGCCTGGTGGCCGAGGCAGACGCCGAGGAGCGGGACTTCGCTGGAGAGTTCGCGCAGCAGCGCCAGCGACACACCGGCATCGTCCGGCGTGCCGGGGCCGGGCGAGATCACGATGCGCGCGGGGTGCAGCGCGCGGATGCCGGCCACGTCCAGCACGTCGTTGCGCACGACCTTCACTTCTTCGCCCAGCTCGCCGAAATACTGCACGAGGTTCCAGCTGAAGCTGTCGTAATTGTCGATCAGGAGCAGCATGCGAGCTTTCTGCGTGGCGGATCGGACATGATGCCAGAAGGAGCCCCTGTGTGACCGCGCAATTCATCCCGTCCGACCGCAAGGCAGTAAACGCCGTGCGCCGTCTCGCGTTGCTGGCGCTGGCGGTGCTGACGGGCGCGTGTTCCACGCTTGGCTACTACACCCACCTCGCCAGCGGAGAAATGGCGGTGCTGAACGCGCGCCGGCCGATCACGCAGGTGATCGCCGATCCGCACACCGATCCGCGATTGCGCGCGCGCCTGCAGACCGCGTTGAAGGCGCGTGCGTTCGCCTCCGACGTGCTGAAGCTGCCGCGCAACCGCAGCTATACGCTGTACGCGGACATCCATCGCCCGTTCGTGATGGTCGACGTGTTCGCCACGCCATCGCTGTCGCTGCAGGCGGTCGAGCATTGCTTTCCGATTTCCGGCTGCGTGGCCTACCAGGGCTTCTACGACATGCAGCGCGCGCAGGCCGCGGCGGACAAGCTGAAACGCGCGGGCGATGACGTGTATCTCGACGGCGTGCCCGCGTATTCGACGCTCGGCCACTTCGCCGATCCGCTGCTCAGCACCATGGACGGCTGGAGCGAGGACGATCTGGTCGGCACCATCTTCCACGAGCTGGCGCACCAGCAGTTCTACGTCGAGGACGACACCGCGTTCAACGAATCCTTCGCCACCTTCGTGCAGCAGGAAGGTTTGCGACAGTGGCGCGCCGCCAACGGGCTGCCGCCGTCCGATCCGGCGGCCGACCGCCGTGACGACCAGTTCACCGAACTGGTGCTGGCCACCCGCGGGCGGCTGGAAAAACTTTACGCGAGCGACCTGCCCGATGCGGTCAAGCTGCAGCGCAAGCAGCAGGAATTCGACCGCCTGCGCGCCGATTACCGGCGCCTGCGCGACACCGAATGGCATGGCAACCGCGATTACGACGCGTGGATCGACGCGCCGATCAACAACGCCAAGCTGCTGCCGTTCGGACTCTACGACAAAGGCGTCCCCGCCTTCGCCGCACTGTTCAAGCAATGCGGCGGTGACTGGACGAAGTTTTATGCGGCGGTGCGGAGAATTGGCGGTGAAACGGCGAAGCAGCGAGCCGTCTTTCTTGCGGGCGCGAAGGACATCGGACCACAGCGCTGAATCGCGGTTCCTAGAGTCCCCTTGCCGCCTGCGCCACGGCGCGGAACAACGCGCGGCCCTTGTTCATGGTTTCTTCCCATTCCGCGGCGGGATCGGAGTCGTGGACCACGCCGCCGCCGGCCTGCACGTGCAGCCGGCCGTCCTTGATCACCGCGGTGCGGATGGCGATGGCGGTGTCGGCGTCGCCCCACCAGCCGATCCAGCCAACCGCACCGGCGTAGACGTTGCGTTTGCACGGTTCCAGTTCGTGGATGATCTGGATGGCGCGGATCTTGGGCGCGCCCGACACCGTGCCGGCGGGAAAGGTCGCGCGCAGCACATCCATGTAGCTCAAACCGTCGCGCAGGTCGCCTTCGACCTGGCTGACGATGTGCATCACGTGCGAGTAGCGTTCGACCACGAAGGATTCGCTCAGCCGCACGCTGCCGGTTTTGGCGACGCGGCCGACGTCGTTGCGGCCGAGGTCGATCAGCATCAGGTGTTCGGCGCGCTCCTTGGGGTCGGCCAGCAGTTCCTGTTCCAGCGCGAGGTCTTCCTCACGCGTGGCACCACGCCGGCGCGTGCCGGCGATCGGCCGCAGCACGACTTTGCCCTGCTGCAGCCGCACCAGGATTTCCGGCGAGGAACCGACGATCTGCGCCGCGTCGAGGTCGATGAAATACATGTACGGCGACGGATTCAGCGCGCGCAGCGCGCGGTACACGTCGATCGGCCGCGCGCGGAACGGCACGCTCAGGCGTTGCGAGGGCACCACTTGAAAAATGTCGCCGGCACGGATGTATGCCTGCGCGCGCCGCACCACGTCCTCGTATTCCTCGCGCGTGAAACTCGACATGAAATCGGTCTCGTCGAGCCCGCCTTTGGATGTCATGTCGTGATCCGGCATCTCCGGATACGCCGAACCGGAGTGCCGAAGCCGGTGCGCCAGTTCGTCCAGACGGCGCACGCCGCGCGCATGCGCCTGCGGCGAGCGCGGATCGACGTGCACGATCAGGTACAGCCGACCGCGCAGGTTGTCGAACACCGCGACTTCCTCCGCCAGCATCAGCAGCGCATCGTCCAGTCCGAGGTCGTCGCGCTTGTCGCCGCGCAGTTTCTCCTCGATCCAGCCGACGCATTCGAAATCGAAGTAGCCGACCAGGCCGCCGGTGAAGGCGGGCAGTTGCGGCAGGCGCGGCACGTCGTATTGCGCGCGCAGCGCTTCGATTTCCGCCAGCGGGTCGGTCAGTTCCCGGCGTTCGACCACTTCGCCGTGCTGTTCGACTTCCAGCGTGTGCCCGCGAAAGCGGTACACCCGTCGTGCCGGCAGGCCGATGATCGAATAGCGGCCCCAGTTCTCGCCGCCCTCGACCGATTCGAACAGGAAGGTGTACGGGCCATCGGCCAGTTTCAGATACACCGACAGCGGCGTGTCCAGGTCGGACAACACTTCGCGCACCAGCGGAATGCGGGTGTGGCCGGCGCGGGCGAGTGCGTCGAATTCGGGCGGAGTGATCACGTGATGACGAAGGGCGGGAAGGGATGCGCGACGGTAACACGCGCCCGCCGCGCGCCGGGACGAATCGCGCCGTTGCGCGATATGTCGAACGCTTATTCCAGCGCGAGGATCGCGCGCCACTGCGCGTCGCTCACCGGCAGCACCGACAGCCGGCTGCCGCGGCGGGTCAGCGCGAAATCGCCGAGATCGCGCAGCGCCTTGATTTCGTCCAGCGTGACCACGCGCTTGAGCTTGCGCCTGAAGCGCACGTCCACCAGCGACCAGCGCGGCTCGGCGCGGTCGCTGCCGGCGTCGAAATATTCGTTTTTCGGATCGAATTGCGTGGGATCCGGGTAGGGCGGACTGGCCACTTCGCCGAGGCCCGCGACACCGGGCACCGCGCAACTGGAGTGGTAGACCAGCACCGCATCGCCTTTCTGCATCTGGCGGATGTAATTGCGCGCCTGGTAATTGCGCACGCCGTTCCAGGGTTCGACCTTGACGCGCTTGAGGTCGTCGATCGAGAACACGTCGGGTTCGGTCTTCATCAGCCAGTGGTTCATGCGGCTCTCGCTTCGGCGCAGTCGATCAATTCTTTTTCGGTGGCGAGGTAATCCAGCGGCACGTCCCAGGCCTCCGTCGGCAACGCGGCTGTTTGCTGGAACGCATAACCGACGCCGACCAGCAGCGGTTTCGCCGTGCCGGCGCGTTCGCGCAGGAACGAAAACGTGGTGTCGTAGAAGCCGCCGCCGGCGCCGAGGCGGTTGCCGCACGCGTCGAACGCCAGCAACGGCAGCAGCACCACGTCCATCTCGCGTGCGCCGACCGATGCGCCGCGCGGTTCCGGGATGCCGAAGCGGTTGGTCTTGAGCGGATCGCCGATGCGGTATTCAGCGAAACGCAACGCGCGCGGCGTGCTGTCGTCCAGGATCGGCAGGTAGTAATGCTGGTCGCGGCCACGCAGGCTGGCGACCACGAGGTTCAACGGCAATTCGCCGCGCACCGCCCAGTAGCCCGCGACCGCCGGATCCACCATGAATTCCGGCAATTGCTCGAGGCTGCGCGCCACGCCTTCCGCCGCGGCGATGCGCGCGGCCGCGCCCAGTGCGCCGCGGCGCGCCGACATTTCGGCACGCAGGCGATTGCGAATTTCCGTGTTCATGCAGAGGAATTTCTGAAAGCGTCGCGAGCGAAGGCAGGTTGGCCGACGCCGGAGCGCAGGCACCGGAGTGTACACGTCAGTACATGAGGATGCCGAGCACCGCCGGTGGTCAAGATGCCGAGCGCAGCAGCTTTCGGGGATTCCGAAAAAAGCGCGCCCTCCGCGATGCCGGTGTGCACCGAGCGACCCTGATCCCGAGGATCAAGTGGGCAGGCTCGCCGGATGATCAGGCTTTCCGCTCGTGGCGGACTTGCGCACCCATCCGGTATATGCCGACCCGAGGTCGTACATTAGGAACAAGGCAATTGCTGAAGATGTACTGCCGCACATCGCAGGGGACGCCGCGGCTATTTTACGTTCGTCGCGAGTGCACCTTCAAGCTTGCGCCGCAACATGCCGATGTCGTCGCTCAGGCTGCGCGACTGGCGATCCTGGCCCTGGCGCAGTTGCAGCAATTCGTGCGAGATCGACAAGGCCGCCAGCACCGCGACGCGGTCATAGCCGACGCTGCGTGACGAACCGCGCAGTTCGCGCATCTTGCCGTCCAGATACGAAGCCGCGGCCATCAAACCCTCGCGTTCGTCCGGCGCGCAGCCGACCAGGAATTCGCGGTCGAGCAGGCGGACGGTGGCGGTGACGGAATCGGCCATGGGTTCAACCCGCGTTCTCGAGCGCCTTCAGGCGTTCGATCATGGCTTCCACGCGCGTGCGCGCCTGTTCGTTGCGCGACAGCAATTGCGAGCGCTCGGACGCGAGCTGCTCGCGGCTGTGGCGCAGGCTGTCGTTTTCCTCGCGCAGCGTGCGCAAGGCTTCGAGCGCGCGGTCCATCGCCGTGGACAGCGCGTCCAGTTCGGTCTTCAAGTCGGATTCGCCCATGGGCGGACTATAAGCGAATTTCCGTGCACTGGCATCCGTGGCGGTGCACGGTTCCGGACGGCGGCGAATCGTGCCGCCGTCCGTCGCATTCACCTGTGACGCAGCGCGCGATCCAGACTCAAAGTTCCGCCGCCCGCGGCCGACAGATACAAGAACGCGAAGCAGAACAGCACGGCCTCGTTGCCGTGGTTGAGGATCGGCCAGACGTGGTTCTGCGGGAAATGCACCATGAAGTAGGCGAACGCCATTTCGCCGGAAAGGATGAACGCGACTGGTCGCGTGAACAAACCGACCAGTACCAGTCCACCGCCGACCAGTTCCAGCACGCCCGCCAATCCGAACAGCGAAAAGAGCTGCACGGTGGCGTGACCGCCCGCGCCGGGGAAACCCAGCAGCTTCTGCGCGCCGTGTTGCATGAACAGGAATCCGGCGACGATGCGCAGGATGCTCAACAGCATCGGCGCCCATCGTGTCCACATCGCATCCTGGTTCGGCATGGTCGTCTCCTCGGGGAAAAGGGAATGATCGTACGGGAATGATGCGTCAGCGCGATGCGTCGGGCCAGGTGTTGGCGTGCGCGCCCATCTCGCCGCGCTGTGGCCGCACCACGCAGAAACGATGGCCGGTCGGCGCTTCCATCACCACCCAGGTGCGGATCGCCTCGACGCGCCGGGCGCCGAGCGCTTCCAGCCGGCGCACTTCCGCCTCGATGTCGTCGCTTTCGATGTCGAGGTGCACGCGGCTGGGATGCGCGACGCGCTGGAGTTCGATCACCGGCTCGTCATCGTGCGTCACCAGTCCGACGTAGGGATCCTGCGACGGGTCTGCGCCTTCCTTGACGGGGCGTCCCAGCGCCCGCGACCAGAAGGCCGCGGCTTCTTCGAGGTCGCCGACGCGGCAATCGATCATCAGGCTGCACAGGCGGCTGCGATGCATGCCGGTTCTCCGTTTGAGTTGCCGACGGCTTCAATCCTGCCGGCGGCTTGGGTTTGTCGTCAGCCGCACAGCGCTTCCAGTTCCGCGGCCAGTTTGGGCACTTTCGCCGTCAGGACTTCCGGGCCGCGCTCGGTGACCACCACGTCGTCCTCGATGCGTACGCCGAGTCCGCGCCAACGCGCGGGCACGGAAGTATCGTCGGGCGCGACGTACAGGCCCGGTTCCACCGTCAGCGCCATGCCCGGTTCCAGCAGGCGCGCCTCGCCGTCGACCTGATAATCGCCGACGTCGTGCACGTCCAGCCCGATCCAGTGGCCGGTGCGGTGCGGAAAGAACCGCTTGTAGCTGCCGGATTGCAACGCGCCGCGTGGCGAACCCCGCAGCAGTTTCAACGCGCACAAGCCTTCCGCGATGACCAGGGTGGCGGCATGGTGCGCGGCGTCGTAGGGAGCACCGGTGCGCACCGCGTCGATCGCCGCGAATTGCGCTTCGAGCACGACCTCGTACAGCGCACGCTGTTCGCGCGAGAACCGGCCGCCCACCGGCCACGTGCGGGTGATGTCGGAGGCGTAGCACTCGACCTCGGCGCCCGCGTCCACCAGCAGCAGCTCCCCGGAGCGCAGGCGCGCGCGGTTGTGCACGTAGTGCATCACGCAAGCGTTGGCGCCGCCGGCGACGATCGGCGGATACGACGGCACCGCGCCGCGCGTGCGCATCGCGTGCAGCAGCGCGGCCTCCACTTCGTATTCGCCGCGTCCCGGCTGCGCGGCCTCCATCGCCGCGAGTTGCGCGTCGGCGGCGATGCCGGCCGCGCGCCGCATCAGCTTCAGCTCCGCGGCGGATTTGTACAACCGCAGGTCGTGCAGCAGATGGCCGAGCGAGGTGAACTCGCGTGGCACCACGCCGCCACCGCGCGCCGAACGCAACCGCCGCATCCAGCGCAGCAGGCGCGCGTCGAATTCCGGTTCCGCGCCGAAATGGCAATACAGCCGTTCGCGGCCTTCCAGCATCCCGGGCAGGATGTCGTCGATGTCCTCGACCGGAAACGCATCCTGCATGCCGTAGTCCCGCACCGCGCCGTCCGGGCCGATGCGCGCGCCATGCACGCGCTCGGCCTGCGGATCGCGCTCGCGGCAGAACAGCACCGTTTCGTTGCGGCGTCCCGGCAGCAGCGCCAGCACCGCGTCGGGTTCCGGAAAGCCGCTGAGGTAATGGAAGTCCGAATCCTGGCGATAAGGCCACGCCGAATCGGCATTGCGCATGCGCTCGGGCGCGGCCGCGACGATGATCGCGGCGGATTCCCCGGCCATGCGCATGAGGTTGCGCCGGCGTTGCGCGAATTCGGCGGCGGTGATCATCCGGAGGTTTGCGGAATCCTGGCGGGTCGCGGGCGGCGCATTCCGGTCAATGCCGCATGCGCGATGCGGGTGCGGCGTGCGTTTCGGCGTACAACAGCAGCGCGCCGATGCGCACGAATTCGAACACTTCGGTCAGCGAGGCTTCGTCGTCGTCGTCATCCTCGCAGGACAGGTCCGAAGAGGAGATCGCCTCGAAATCGTGCAGGATCTCGGCGCCTTCTTCCGACGCCGCGTCGCGCGTGCCGAAGCCGCCCAGGCCCAGGCCGCCGAGGAAGCCGCGGCACCATTCCACCAGCGCATCGCAGCGCTCGGTCAGCGGTTTCGAGGCGGGCGGCAACAGCGGTTCGAAACCGAAATCCGGGTCGGCCAGTTGCAACCGGCATTGCGAGTACAGGTCGGCCAGCAATGCGTGCGCGGCATCGTCCGCATGCGCATCGTCGCTTTCCAGTTGCAGCGCGCCCAGGAAAACGCGTGCGCCGGCATCACCGCCACCGCACAGGTAACCCGCCAGCGAACCGCGGAATTCCGAGACACTCACCCCGAGCCGCAGTGTGGCCAGTGCCGCGGCGAGTTCCGGCTGGGTGATCGGAGTGGAAGCCATGAAAGAACACCGCTGCCTGCAAAAGTGGGCGAAAGCTCACACCCGGCGAAATTCTAGCAGCCGGGCCGATCCGCGCATCGGGGTTTTGGATACACTGCGCGCGGGGGTTCCCACATGCACCCGATGGCCCGACCAACGCCGCGCCGGGAAGCTCGCCCGGAATGGCGGGTTTCGGTGCGCCTGTGCCTGTTGTTGACGGGATTGCTGTACGCCTGCGCGGCGCAGGCATTGCCGAGGCACGCACCATTTGATGGATGGTGGAGCGTCGGCATGCGCGTGCTGTATGCCGTTGTCGCCGGCCTGCTGTTGCTGGCATGGGTGCTGGCGTGGCGCAGCAAGCGGCTGGAGGAATTGCACTACCAGCGGCAGTTGCAGTTGCGCGAAGACCGCCTGCGCCTGGCGCTGTGGGGTTCCGGCGACGAATTCTGGGATTGGGACATGCAGGCCGGGATGATGTACCGCATGGGCGCCGAGCCGTTGCGCGGCGGCCACCGCGAGGAAAGCATCTCGATCGACGACTGGCGCAACTTCGCGGTGCATCCGGAGGACCTGGAACGCGTCGAGCAGGCGCTGGCGCAGCACGTCGCAGGCGAGACCGACCACTTCGAATCCGAACATCGCCTGCAGAACGCGCGCGGCAACTGGATATGGGTCATCTCGCGCGGCAAGATCGTCGAGCGCGACGCGGTCGGAAAACCGCTGCGCATCTGCGGCACCGCACGCGACATCGGCGAGCTGCGCGCGGCGGAACGCGATCGCCGCATCGCCGCCGAGGTGATCCGCAGCATGAGCGAGGCGGTCACCGTCACCGACCTCAACTTCCAGTTCGTGTCGGTGAATGCCGCGTTCACCCGCATCACCGGCTATTCGGAGGAAGAAGTGCTGGGACGCGACGCGGCGCTGCTGAACTGCCGCCAGCACGCGCCGGAAATCTACGCGCAGGTGCGCCAGGCGCTGACCGAGAGCGGGCACTGGCGCGGCGAGATGTGGCAACGGCGCAAGGACGGCGAGGAATTCCTCAGCTGGGTGGAATTGAACGAGGTGCGCGACGAACACGGCGAACGTTCGCACCTGATCGGCGTGCTGACCGACATCACCGACCGCAAGCGCGTCGAACAGGAACTGCGTTACCTCGCCAACTACGACACGCTGACCGGCCTGCCCAACCGCGCGCTGCTCGGCGAGCGGCTGGGGCAGGCGATCGTCAACGCGCGTCGCGGCAGCCACAAGATCGGCGTGCTGTTCCTCGACCTCGACCGCTTCAAGCACGTCAACGATTCGATGGGCCACGCCGCCGGCGACCGCATGCTCAAGGCCGCCGGTGCGCGCCTGCGGCAGGTGGTGCGCGAGCGCGACACCGTGGCGCGGCTGGGCGGCGACGAGTTCACGGTGATCCTCGAGGAAATCCTCGACGCGCGCGAGGCGGAAGACATGGCGGAGCGCCTGATCGAGGCCTTCCAGGCGCCGCTGAGCCTCGGCGGCACGCAGGAAGTGGTGATCTCGCCCTCGATCGGCGTCTCGCTGTATCCCGACCACGGCCAGGTGCCGACGGATCTGCTGAAGTATGCGGACACGGCGATGTATCAGGCCAAGGACCGTGGCCGGAACACCTGGACGATGTACCACGCGCGCATGGATGCGCTGGCGCGCGACCGCGCGCGCATGATGGCGGCGCTGCGGCGCGCGCTGGAACGCGCCGAGTTCTCGCTGGTGTACCAGCCCAAGATGGCGATCGGCACCGGCAGCATCACCGGCGTCGAGGCGTTGTTGCGCTGGCACAGCGCGGAACTGGGCGAGATCCCGCCCGCGGTGTTCATCCCGCTGGCCGAGGAAATCGGGCTGATCAACGACATCGGCGAATTCGTGCTGACCACAGCATGCGCCGACCTCAAGGGTTTCCGCGAAGCCGGGCTGCGCGGGCTGTCGATGGCGGTCAATCTTTCCGCGGCGCAACTGGAGCGCCCGGAACTCACGCGCCGCATCTGCGAAATCATGGTCGAGCACGACATCGCGCCGGACCAGCTCGAGCTGGAGCTGACCGAAAGCATGGTCATGGCCAATGCGGAACAGTCGGTACGCATCCTCGGCGAGCTGAAGTCGATCGGCGTGAGGCTGGCGATCGATGATTTCGGCACCGGCTATTCCTCGCTCGCCTATCTCAAGCGCCTGCCGATCGACACGCTGAAGATCGACCGCGAATTCGTCGGCGACGTCACCATCGACCCGGACGATGCGGCGATCACCGCCACCATCATCACCATGGCGCATTCGCTGCAGTTGAACGTCGTGGCGGAAGGCGTGCAGACCGCGGAGCAGCTGGCATTCCTGCACGTGCAGCGTTGCGACGAGATCCAGGGACACTGGCTGTCCATGCCGCTGCCGGCAGCGGTCTGCTGCCGCTTCATCGCCGAGCGCTGGGGGCCGGTGGACGCCACCACGGTCGCCTGACGGCAACCGTTCGCGCGCTCAACGCCTGCGGCAGACCAGCAGCACCTCGTCCACGCCACGCGTGTCGATCATGCCGTCGACCCAGTGCAGCGGCTTCTGCATGCGCAGGCCGATCGGCATGAACACTCGGTTGTACCAGCGCATCGCCATCCCGCGATGGCGCTGCAGGAACCACATGCCCAAGTCGAGCAGTCGCGAGGATTTCGCCTGCATGCCGTACACCGCGCTGCGTTCGATCGCGAACCCGTGCCGCGCGAGCTTCGTCGCCAGGGCTTCGGGCTCGTAGCGCCGGCAATGGCCCACGCATTCGTCGAAGGCGTTCCATGCCTGCGGGTGCAGCGGCACCGACAACAGCAGCGTGGCCTCCGGTGCGGCGACGCGCGCGAGTTCCGCCAGCGCGCCATCGTCGTCGGCGACGTGTTCGACGATGTCGAACGCGCAGACGAGGTCGAAGCTGCGGTCGACGAATGGCAACGCGCCGATTGAACCGTGCGCGGCGCCGCCGCCATGCGCGCGCAACGCGCGCAGCGCCGGTGCGCTCAGATCGAGAAACGCGGTGCCTTGCAGCGGGAGGCGGGGACGCAATCCCGGTGCCACTTCCAGCCTGCGCGCCGCGCGCTCGCACAACGCGGCCACCAGCGGCCAGGTATTGAAACGCGCGGGTTCCACCAGCGCCGCGTCGGACCACAAGCCGTCGTAGAAGCGCCGGTTGGTTTCGGTCAACGCAGGGATCGCGCGGAATGGGGGAGCGGCACTCATCAACGCATTCCGCGTCAAATCCCGGCTCACCCGACGAACACGCGCGCGTTGCGGAACATCCGCATCCACGGCGAATCCTCGCCCCAGCCCGGCGGACGCCAGCTCATCTGCGCGCTGCGGAACACGCGTTCCGGATGCGGCATCATGATCGTGACGCGCCCTTGCGCATTGGTGAAGCCGGTCAACCCGTCGGGCGAACCGTTGGGGTTGGACGGGAAGGTTTCGGTCGGCTTGCCGCGGTTGTCGATGAAGCGCAGGCAGGCATTGGCCTTGCCGGGTTTCGCGTCGCGCGCGAACACCGCGCGGCCTTCGCCGTGCGCGGTGACGATGGGGATGCGCGAGCCCGCCATGCCGCGCAGCAGGATCGACGGCGATTCCATCACCTCGACCGTGACGAAGCGTGCCTCGTACTGTTCGGAGGTGTTGCGTTCGAAGGACGGCCAGTGTTCCGCGCCGGGGATGATGCCTTTCAGGTGCGAAAGCATCTGGCAGCCGTTGCACAGGCCGAGCGCGAAGGTGGACTCGTCCGCGAAGAACGCCGCGAACTGCGCGCGCAGGTTTTCGTGGTAGAGGATGGATGCGGCCCAGCCGCGACCCGCGCCGAGCACGTCGCCGTAGGAAAAACCGCCGCACGCGGCGAGGCCGCGGAAATCCGAAAGCCTGTGGCGGCCGGCGGCGAGATCGGTCATGTGCACGTCCACCGCTTCGAAGCCGGCGCGCGTGAACGCCGCCGCCATTTCGACCTGGCCGTTGACGCCCTGTTCTCGCAGGATCGCCACGCGCGGTCGCGCGCCTTTCGCGATGAACGGCGCCGCCACGTCCTGCGCGGGATCGAACGAGAGTTTCGGCGTGATGCCCGGATCGCCGTCATCGACGCGCGCGTCGCGCTCCGCATCCGCGCTGGCGGGGTTGTCGCGCAGGCGCTGCATGGCATGGCTGGTTTCGTGCCATGCGCCGAACAGTTGCGTCCAGTTCCATTTGGTCAGGATTTCGTCACCCAGGAACAGCTTGATGCCGAACTTCGGCTTCGGCCGTCCGACCGCATGGCACATCGAGGCGAGGCCGTGTCTGGCGGCCAACGCCATGAAGGCGTCGCGATCGGCGCTGCGCACTTGCATCACCGCGCCCAGCTCCTCGTTGAACAGGCCGCGCAAGGTGTTCTCGGCCCATCCGTCGAGGCGGACCTCCAGGCCGCAGTGGCCTGCGAACGCCATCTCCAGCAGAGTCACGATCGCGCCACCGTCGGAACGGTCGTGGTACGCCAGCAGCAGGCCCGCGTTGCGTGCGTCGTTCACCAGCGCATGCAGATTCTTCAGGCGTTGCGCATCGTCCAGGTCCGGCGGCACGCCGCCGCCGCGGTTGAACGCCTGGGTCAGCGCGCTGCCGCCGAGGCGGTCGCGTGCGCCGCCGAGGTCGAGCAGCCATAACTCCGTCTCGCCAAGATCGAGCTGCAATTGCGGCGTGAGCGCGCGCCGCGCGTCGCGCACCCGCGCGAATGCGGTGACGATCAGCGACACCGGCGACACCACGCGCTGTTCCTCGCCGTGGTCGCGCCAGACCGTCTGCATCGACAGCGAATCCTTGCCGACCGGAATCGAAATGCCGAGCGCGGGGCACAGTTGTTCGCCGACCGCGCGCACCGCGTCGAACAACGCGGCGTCTTCGCCAGCGTGGCCGCTCGCCGCCATCCAGTTGGCGGATAGCCTGACCTCGTCCAGCGCCACCGGTGCAGACATCAAGTTGGTGATCGCCTCGGCCACCGCGATCCGGGCGCTGGCCGCCGCGTCCAGCAACGCCACGGGCGCGCGTTCGGCCATCGCCATCGCCTCGCCCGCGTAGCCTTCGAAGTCGGCCAGCGTCACCGCGCAATCCGCGACCGGCACCTGCCACGGCCCGACCATCGGATCGCGCGAGCACAATCCGCCGACGCTGCGGTCGCCGATGGTGATCAGGAAGTTCTTGCTGCCGACGCCGGGCATGCGCAACACCCGCTGCACGGCGTCGTCCAGGCCGATGCCGGAAAGATCCGCCACCAGTTCCACGCGCGACTTGGCATGCGTGCTTTCGCGCTGCATGCGCGGCGGCTTGCCCAGCAGCATTTCCAGCGGCAGGTCGATCACCGCGCCGTCGGCTTGCGCACTTGCGCGCAGGCGCTGCTCTTCTTCCGCATGGCCCACCACCGCGAACGGGCAGCGCTCGCGTGCGCATATCTGCTCGAACACCGGCAAGTCGGCGGTGTGCACGCCGAGCACGTAGCGTTCCTGCGATTCGTTGCACCACAACTGCATCGGCGAGAGATGCGGGTCGTCGCGCGGCACCTTGTCGAGGTCGATGGTGCCGCCCACGCCGGAATCGTGCAGCAGTTCCGGGATCGCGTTCGACAGGCCGCCGGCGCCGACGTCGTGGATCGCGACGATCGGGCTGGCCTCGCCGCGCGCGCAGCAGGCGTCGATCACTTCCTGGCAGCGGCGCTGCATTTCCGGGTTGTCGCGCTGCACGGAAGCGAAATCCAGTTGCTCGGAACTCGCACCGCCGGCCATCGAGGAAGCCGCGCCGCCGCCGAGGCCGATCAGCATCGCCGGGCCGCCGAGCACGATCACGGCGTCGCCCGGCGCCAGTCTGTTTTTTACGACGTGCATCGGCCGCAGGTTGGCGACGCCGCCGGCGATCATGATCGGCTTGTCGTAGCCGCGGCGCAGGCCTTCGCCGGCGTCCAGTTCGAAGCTGCGGAAATAGCCGCCGAGGCAGGGGCGGCCGAATTCGTTGTTGAACGCGGCGGCGCCGAGCGGGCCGTCGCGCATGATTTCGAATGCCGTGGCGAAACGCGCGGGCAACGCGCGCGCGCTTTCCCATGGCCGCGGCAGGCCGGGGATGCGCAAGTGCGAGACCGAGAAGCCCGCGAGGCCGGCCTTGGGCTTGCCGCCGCGTCCGACCGCGCCTTCGTCGCGGATCTCGCCGCCGCTGCCGGTCGCGGCGCCGGGCCACGGCGCGATCGCGGTCGGATGGTTGTGCGTTTCCACCTTGATCGCGTACGGAATGTCTTCGACATGCGCGCGCCACACGCCATCGGCGTCGGCGAAGAAGCGCGCGCCCTGCGAACCCTCGATCACCGCGGCGTTGTCGCTGTAAGCCGAAAGCGTATGCGCGGGGCTGCGCGCGTGGGTGTTGCGGATCATGCCGAACAGGGTCGCCGCCTGCGGCTGGCCGTCCAGCGTGAATCGCGCATTGAAGATCTTGTGCCGGCAATGTTCCGAATTGGCCTGCGCGAACATCACCAGTTCGGCGTCGCTGGGATCGCGTTGCAGGCGCGCATAGTGCTCGATCAGGTAGTCGATCTCGTCCGGCGCCAGCGCCAGCCCGAGTTCCCTGTTGGCAGCCGTCAGCGCGGCGTGCGCATCGTCGCCGAGCGCGATCGTGCGCAGCGGTTCCGGCGCGCCGACGAGGAACATGCCGCGCGCCTGGTCCAGCGCGGCGAGCACCGATTGCGTCATCGGGTCGTGCAGCGCGCCGGCGATCGCGTCGCGGACCACGCGTTCGTCCTCGCGCAATTCGCCCATCGGCATGTTGTCGAGCACGAACGCGGTGCCGCGTTCGACGCGTCGCACCGGCAGGCCGATGCCGCGCAGGATGTCGCTGGCCTTGGACGACCACGGCGACACCGTGCCCAGCCGCGGCACCACCCACAGGCTGGCGTCCGCCGGCGCGCCTTCGCCCGCGTCCAGCACCTCGGCCAGCCGGCGGTGCTGCTCCGGGTCCGGCGGCGACTGCGCGTCGATGAAGTACACGAAGCGCGCGCCGCGCACGCGCACCCCGCGCGCCAGCGGGGCGAGGCGTTCATTGAGGCGATCAAGACGGAACGGCGACAGCGCGGAGCGCCCGTCGAGGACGATCATTGCGGTAGGAATCGGGGAATCCGGCAAGACGCGCATTGTACCAGTGCCGCCCGCGGCGTTCGCCGGGCGGGCGCGTCAACTGCCGGAAGGATCGTCGTCGCGCGGGCCGCCGCGCTCGCCCAGCCATTGCAGCAGCTTGTCCGGCGTGGCGAAGCCGTTGAGCACGGCGCCGTTGCCGGCGACGATGGTCGGGGTGCCGTCCACGCCGAGATCCACGCCCAAGTTGAAATCCTGCGCGACCGGGTTGGCGCATTTCGCGGGTTTCGGGTCTTTGCCGGCGATGGCCGCGGTGAAGGCGGTCTTGCGGTCGGCCGCGCACCACACCGCGATCGCCTTGTAATACGACGGCGTGTCCAGCCCCGTGCGCGGCCAGAACAGGTAGTTCACCGCGATGCCGGCCTTGTTGTAGGCGTCGATATGCGCGTGCAGCAGCCGGCAATACGGACAATCGACATCCGTGAATATCGTGACCATGTATTTCGGCCTGGCAGGCGCGAAGCGGATCAGGTGCCCGGATGGAATCTTCGCCAACGCATCGCGGCGCAATTGGTCCATGCGCGGGTCCGCCAGCGTGGCGCCGGTGGCGAGGTCGAAGGCATCGCCCTGGAACATGTAACGCCCGTCCGCGCTGACATACACCACTTGTCCGCCCGCGACCACTTGGTAAATGTTCGGCAGCGGCGTCTTGTCCACCGCCAGGATGGTGACATTGGGCGCCAGTTTGCGGATCGCGTCGATGACGGGTTGGGGTGTGGCGGTGGTCGTGGCTGATGGCGCGGGCGCCTGCGCGACCGTCGCGTTCTTCGCATGCGAAGCGCCCTGGGCGTTTTCGTTCGCGGAGCAGGCGCTGGTGATCAGGGCGATCGCGAGCAGGGCAGGAATCAGCTTGGACATGGCAAGGCAGGAATTCGTTCGCGAATGAAATGCTAGCACGTGGCTTGCTCTGCATTTTTGCGTGAAAGCACGTTTGGATGGGCCATCCATTGCGTCGTTCGCTCGAAGCAACGCGATATGCCATTCAAGGCATCACTTCGCTTTCACTCTCGGCAAGCAGCCATCCTTGGCGCGTGGCGCCGGCCCGCACATCCATGTGCGGGCGTTCGAAGCAGCGCGACATGCCATTCAAGGCATGTCGCAAACGCTGCTCCTCACCCCCTCGGGTGGTGCTCCGCGTGCAGGCGTTTGAGGTTTTCCTTGGCGATCAGCGTGTAGATCTGGGTGGTGGAGAGCGTGCTGTGGCCGAGCAGCATCTGCAGCGCGCGCAGGTCGGCGCCGTGGTTGAGCAGGTGCGTGGCGAAGGAATGCCGCAGCACGTGCGGCGAAATCTTTTTCGCGGGAATGCCCGCGACGGCGGCGTGCTTGCGCACCATCGTCCACGCCATCTGCCGGGTCATGCCGGCGCTGCGGTTGGAAAGAAACAAGGCGTCGGGCGTGCGTCCTTTCGCGAGCGCAGGCCGCGCGTCCTTGAGATAACGGCCGATCCAGTCCAGCGCGTTTTCGCCGACGGGCACCAGCCGGTCCTTGCCGCCCTTGCCGGTGACGCGCAGCACGCCCTGGCGCAAATTCAACGCGGCGATCGGCAGCGTGACGAGTTCCGACACGCGCAGGCCGGAGGCGTACATCAGTTCCAGCATCGCGCGATCGCGCAGGCCGAGCGGCGTTTCGACGTTCGGCGCGGCGATCAGGGCGTCGATCTCGCGTTCCGACAACGCCTTGGGCAGGCTGCGCGGCAGTTTCGGTGGATCGAGCAGCAACGTCGGATCGGTGAAGCCGGAACGCGTGCGCGCATAGTCGGCGTAGAAGCGCCGCAGCACGGTCAGCAGCCGCGCGTTGCTGCGTGCGCTGATTTTCTGCTTTTTCCCGCGCTCACCGAGATAGCGCGAGAGATTTTCGTAACTGGCCTGAAGCAGCGAGCCGCCGTGCCCGTGCAGCCAGATGGCGGTGTGTTCCAGGTCGCCACGGTAGGCTTCGAGGGTGAGGTTGGCGAGACCGTCCTGCGACCACACGCGCTCGATGAAGGCATCGATGGCGGCGCGGTCGGCGTCGGCGATTTCGGCAATGGCGGGCATCGTGCGATGCTTGCGCGGTTGCCGCGGGCACGCAAGGGGAGCGCATGCAGCCTTCCGACATCGAATCGTCGCTTTCCTCCGCAACGCCCGCGGCGTTGTGGCGACGGCTCGCGGCGTTGCTCTATGACCTGTTTCCCTTGCTCGCGTTGTGGATGATCGCGGCTTTCGTTTTCCTGTATGCCGGCGGCGGCCATTACGACCCGCGGCGTCCGGGCCTGGCCGCGCGGCTCGGGTTGCAACTCGTGCTGCTGGCGGTGACCGCCGCGTATTTCTGGATTTCCTGGACGCGCATCGGCGCGACCATCGGCATGCGCGCGTGGAAACTGAAACTGGTGCGCGACGATGGAACAAAACCGCGCGCGCTGCAGGCGCTGCTGCGCTTCTTCCTGGCGCTGCCATCGCTGTCGCTCGCGGGCGTCGGCTTCTGGTGGGCGCTGTTCGATCCGCAACGGCGCACGCTGCACGATCGCCTCTGCGGCACGCGGATGATCCGCCTGCCCTGACTCACGCGCGGCGGAAATACCAGGTGGCCGCGCAGGCCAGCAGCAGTGCAGGCGCGAGATTGGCCGCCAGCGGCGGCACGCCGAAGACCGTGCCGAGGCCGATGATCGCCTTCTGCAGGAAGTACCACGAGATCGCCAGCAACAGGCCGATGAACAAGCGCCGCCCGAGTCCGCCGGAGCGCAACGCGCCGAACGCGAACGGCAACGCGCACAACACCAGCACCAGCGTGTTGAGCGGATACAGCGCGCGTTCCCAGAAAGCGTTGGCGTAGGTGCCGGGGTTCTGCTTGTTGCTGCGCAGGTACTCGATGTTGCGTTGCAGATCGGCGAGCGAAAGATATTCCGGATGCACCACCGACAACTGCAGCACTTCCGGATCCAGACTTGATTGCCACGTCTTCTGCGCCTGCGTGACAGTGTGCGCGCCGCGCGTGGAAATATCCGTGCTGCGTACGTCGTGCATGATCCATTGGCCGCTTTGCTGGGTGGCGGTTTTCGCCCACTGGAACGAGGTCAGCTCGCCGGCGTCGTTGAAGCCGAACACGCGCACATCGGCGAGTTCCACCGCGGGCCGGCCATTCACCACATGCGCCAGCGCCGCCTTGGCGTTGATGATGGCGTCGCCGTCCTTGGCCCACAGGCCGCTGCGCTGGGTCATGCCGAGCTTGCCGGAATTCAGCGCGAGCTGGATGTTCTGCGCGCGCTGCTCGCCGACCGGCGCGGCGGTTTCGCCGAGGATGAACACGCCGACCATCAGCACCGCGACCGTGCCGGCGGCCGACAGACTGATGCGCAGCTTGGACATGCCCGCCGCGCGCAACGCGGTCAGCTCGTTGCTGGCGGCAAGTCCGCCGAGGCCGAGCAGGCTGCCGATCAGCGCGGCGAACACGAACCAGTCGTAGATCCGGCGCGGCACCGTCAGCAGGATGTAGGCGACGGCCTGCCCGAGCGAGTAGCCGTTGTGGCCGATATTGCCGATCTGGCGCGCGAACTCCTGGAAGGTGTCGAGCCCGACGATCACCAGCCACGCCAGCATCAGGCTGACGAGTACCGAGATCGCGATCAGCCAGTCGGCGCGCTTGATCCGCAGTTGGCGTGGCCAAGCCGGCATCAGCGCGATTCCTTGGCGGCAACGGCCGTGCGCACGCGGCGCACCGCGAACTGGCGCGAGAACAGCCACACCGCGAGCGCGAACACCGGCAACTGGACCCACCACGTGCCGAGCAACTCGGGCTGCTTGCCTTCCGCGATGAAGGTGCGCGCCAGGATCATCATGTTGGCGAACACCAGGTAGGCCAGCACCGCGATCAGCAGCTTGCCCATGGTCGAGCTGCGTGCGTTCTGGCGCGACATCGGCAACGCGAGCAACGCCAGCACCAGCGCCGTGAACGGCGCGCCGATGCGCCACTGCAACTCCGCGCGCGCGGCCGGATCCTTGTCGCCGATCAGCGCCGCGGTGGAACGCGAATGTTCCGGGTCGTCCTGGTCGTCGTCATCGTCCGAACTTGTCAGTGCGAGATCGTTGCGGCGGAATTGCATCAGCCGCCAGTTGTCGTGGCCCAGCTTGCCGTCGAAACGGTGGCCGGTGAACAGCGCGATGAAGCGGTTGTCGGCCGTACCTTCGTGATACAGCTCGCCGCGGGTGGCGGTAATCACGTCGACCTGCGTCACCGGCTTGCCTTCGTCGGTGCCCGGGCGTTCGCTTTCCACGAACAGCTTGCCGAGTTTGGTGCCGTCCGGACTCATCGTGTCCACGAACAGGATGCCGCCCCTGCCGGACAGTTCGGTGAAGCGGCCCGGCTCCAGGCCGGCCGCGATCACCGAGCGGTTGGCGCGCTCCACTTCCGTGTTGGCGTCGCGCGTCGCCAGCGGGCCCAGCCACAGCGCGATCAGCGCGATCAGGAAACCCGCGGCGGCGGCGAGGATGGCGGCGGGGCGCAGCAATCCGCGCGGGCCGAAGCCGGAGGTGAACAGCACGTGCATCTCGCTGTCGCGGTACATCCTTCCCAGCGCCAGCAGGATGCCGAGGAACATCGCCATCGGCAGCAGCGCCGACAGCGTATCCACCATGTGCAGCCCCATCACCTTGAACATGATCTCGCCGGGCAGCCGCCCGGACGCCACCTTGTTGAGGATGTCCGCGAAGGTGCCGCCCGTGAAGATCACCAGCAGCACCGCGGTGGCCGCCAGTGTTCCGGCCAGCAGTTCGCGCAGCAGATAGCGGTCGAGGATGGAAAGGCGCGGCATCGGCTAGAATCAATGGCTTTGCAGCCGGCGAGGCCGGAAGTTTAGCGGCTCGCACCTTTCTCCATCTTTCCAGCGGAAATCCGTCATGCTCGAGTTCAGTTCCAGTCATGCCACCGCCGAAACCGCCGACGCGCCATGCGTGGTGGTCGGCGTATTCGATGCGCAGCCCTCCGGCGCCGTGGCGGCGATCGACCGCGCCGGCAACGGTGTGCTGGCGCGCCTGCGCGAGAGCGGCGATTTCTCCGGCAAACCCGGGGCGACGCTGGTGCTGCATGGCGTACCCGGCGTGCGCGCCGGCCGCGTGCTGCTGGTGGGCCTGGGCGGCAAGACCGATTTCGACGCGCTGGCTTATCAGCGCGCGTGCCACGAGGCCGGCAAGGCGCTGAAGAACCTGCCGGTCGAAAGCGCGCTGGTGTTCCTGCCGGAATGCGACGTGCGCGGCCGCGATGCCTCGTGGCGCGTGCGCACCTGTGCGCTGGCGATCGACCACGCGAATTTCCGCTACACCGCGACCGTCAAGTCCAACGGCACGCGCCCGCAACTCAAGCGCATCGAACTGGCCGGTGCGGACGATGCCGCGGGAGCGCTGGCGCAGGCGAATGCGATCGCGAAAGGCGTGGAATTCGCACGCGAACTCGGGTGCCTGCCACCGAACCTGTGCACGCCGGCCTATCTGGCCGAGCGCGCCAGACAACTCGCCGGCGAACATCCGGGCGTGCAACTGGAAGTGCTGGAACGCGAGCAATTGCAGCAGCTCGGCATGGGCGCGCTGCTGGCGGTCGGCCAGGGTTCCGCCGTGCCGCCGCGCCTGATCGTGCTGCAGTACCACGGCGGCGGCGATGCCAAGCCCTACGCGCTGGTGGGCAAGGGCGTCACCTTCGATACCGGCGGCATGAACCTGAAGCCGACCGGTTCGATGGAAGAAATGAAATACGACATGTGCGGCGCGGCTGGCGTGATGGGCGCGTTCCTCGCCGTGGTCGAACTGAAGTTGCCGATCAATCTCGCGTGCGTGGTGCCGGCCGTGGAGAACATGCCGGACGGCAACAGCTATCGTCCCAGCGACGTGCTGACCACGCATTCGGGCCTGACCGTCGAAGTGCTCAATACCGACGCCGAGGGCCGGCTGATCCTGTGCGATGCGCTGTCGTATGCGCGCAAGCGTTTCGAACCGCAGGCGATGGTCGATGCGGCGACGCTGACGGGCGCATGCGTGATCGCGCTCGGCAAGCACGCGACCGGCCTGTTCAGCGGCGACGACACGCTCGCCGCGCAATTGCTCGAGGCCGGCGACGAATCGCTCGATCGCGCGTGGCGACTACCGTTGTGGGACGACTACCGCAGCCAGCTCGAGTCCGCGTTCGCCGACATCGCCAACATCGGCGGCAAGAGCGCCGGCGCGATCACCGCGGCGCTGTTCCTCGCGCGCTTCGCCGAAGGCACGCGCTGGGCGCACCTCGATGTCGCCGGCACGGCCTGGGACGAAGGCCGCAAGGGCTACGCCACCGGCCGCCCGGTGCCGATGCTGGCGCAATGGCTGATCGACCGCGCCGGGTGAATCCGGACACGCAAGCGGCCGTGTGGAAGCGCCGCAAGACCGCGGCGCTGGTCGCGTTGTTCGGGGTATCGCTGGTCTACGGCATCGTGGCGGCGCAAATCGGATTGCTGCCTGCGAAAAGCCCGCGTATCGACGATGTCTTCTGGTTCGCGAGCGTATTGGTGATGTTCATCGCGGGATTCACCTGGCTGCATTACGACGGCTTCGAGCGAAACTACGTGCGCACGCCGTTGCTGAATGCCGGCATCGTGTTGCTGGCGATCGTGTTCGTGCCTGTCTATTTCTGGAATTCGCGGCCACCGGGGCGGCGCGCATTGCCGATATTCGCTTTTTTCGGCGTGGTCGTCGGTTCGATGTTCCTGTCCATGGTGGGGAGCGCCTGCATGTTCGCGCTTGGCGGAAGCTTGCCGACGGGCTGAATCGGCTGCTCCGCGTTCACGCCGAAGGCGCGAGGATGCGTGCCAGCGCTTCCCTCAGGGTTTCCGGCAACACCGGCTTGCGCAGCAGGCCGTTCATGCCGGCGTCGCGGATGCGTTGCTGCTCGTCGCCGCGGCTGGACGCGGTGACGGCGAGGATCGGCACGTGCACGCCGCGGTCGCGCAGCATTTTCGCCAGCGAATTCCCCTGCAACCCGGGCAGGTCGAGGTCGAACAGCAGCGCGTCGAAACGATTTTCCGGAGCGTCCATTTCCGCGAGCGCGGCCAGCCCGTTCGGCGCGTGCACCACGCTGTGTCCCTGCGCGCGCAACAGGCCCAGCAGCACTTCCGCGGCCATCGGATCATCCTCCACCAGCAGCAGGTGCCATGATGGCGCGACGGTTTCCTGCTGCGCGGCGTGTGCGGGCACGGATGCGGGCGCAGATGCGGGCACCTGCCCGCACGGCGGCAAGGGCAGGCGCACGTGGAAGGCGCAACCTTCGCCGGGTTGCGAACGCACTTCGATGTGGCCGCCCATCAGCGCCACCAGTTCGCGGCAGATGCTCAGGCCCAGGCCGGCGCCGCGTTCACGGCGTCCGCGTTCGGTCTGCTCGAAGCGTTCGAAGATCCGCGCGCACTCTTCGTCCGACATGCCCGGGCCGCTGTCGATCACCGAAAACATCACGCCGTCTCCGGTCTTTTCCGCACGCAGCCGCACGCCGCCTTGCTGGGTGAACTTCAACGCGTTGTGGACGAGGTTCAACAACACCTGCTGCACGCGCAGCGCATCGCCCGACACGCGACCCGGCGTTCCGGGTTCGATCTCCACCTGCAACGACAATCCCTTCTGCGCGGCGAGGCCCTGTTCCAGCAACGCGACTTCGCGCAGCAGCGCCGCCGGGTCGAACGGCGCTTCGTTCAATTGCAGCTTGCCCGCCTCGATGCGCGCGAGGTCCAGTGCATCGTCGACCTGGCGCAGCAGCAGCGCGCCGGAACGGCGGATGCCGTCGGCGTAGCCGCGCTGGCGTTCGTCCAGCGGCGTGCCGAGCAGCAGTTCGGTCATGCCGAGCACGCCGGTCATCGGTGTGCGGATCTCGTGCGCCATGCCGGCGAGGAAGCGCGTCTTCGCCGAGTTCGCCTGCTCGGCGAGCACCTGGCGCTGCGCCGCCAGCGCAAAACGGTGGCGTTGTTCCAGGCGCCGGCGCATCGCCCGGATCAATGCGAACAACGCCAGCAACGCCGCCAGCGCGTATGCGGCCCACGCCCACGGCGTGGCCCACGGCGGCGCATCCACGTGCAGGCGCACCGCGGTCACGGCCGGCGTCCATGCGCCGTCGCCGCTGGCCGCCCCGATCCGCAGCCGGTAGTCGCCGGCGCGCAACGAGGAGAATTCGCGCGTGTCGCGGGTGCCGGTGTCCACCCAATCGGGATCGAAACCGGACAACAGGAACCGATAGCGGTTCTGCTTCGGGTCGACGAACGACAGGGCGCGCGCGGTCGCGGTGAATTCGCGGTCGTTCCATCCCAGCGACACCGGCATGCCCGGGTCGAGCTGCAACACGCGACCGTCGCGGCGCACGCTCAGGCTCGCCAGCACCACTTGGATGGGCGCATGCACGTCGCGCAGCGAATCCGGGCGGATCGCCATCACGCCGTCGAAACTGCCGGCGTACAGTTCGCCGTCTGCATCCTGCACCAGTGCGTGCACGGCGAATTCCGGATTGCCGAGGCCGTCTTCGCCGGCGTACATGCGCGTCGACTTGGCGGAAGGCGTGTAGACCACCAACCCGCGCGGCGTGGTCGCCCACACGCGGCCGTCGCGCCCGGTTTCCAGTCCCGCGACTTCCGCCGCCGGCCAGCCGTCGCTGCTGTCCACCGTGTCGCGGCGCCGCGCCTTCCCGTTCGACAAGCCGTAGTGCTGCAGGCGATCGCTGCGTGCCAGCCAGAGCGAACCATCCGAGCCGAATGCGAACGCATCGACCGCGCCGCGTCCCACGCCGGGCACGAAATGGAAACCCGCCGCGCCGGGTTGCAAGGTCGCCAACCCGGCCTGGCTCGCGGCCCAGATCACGCCATCGGCGGATTCGCGCATCTGCCCCACTTCCAGCGCCGACGGGTTGCCGGAAGGCGGCGCCATCGCGGTCAAGGCGAAAGTGCGCGGATCGACGCGGGTGACGCCGGTGCCGACGCCCGCGAAATACACCATGCCGTCGCGCGCGATCAGCAGCGACCAGACGCCATGCCGCAACGCGGGGGAGTCCGCGCCGATGTCGCGCGCGCGTCCGTGGTCCAGCAGCCGCAGGCCGCGGCGATGGCCGATCCACAATCGCCCTTGCGCGTCCTGCGCCACCGCGCTGATCGAGGAATCATGCAGCCCGGCCGCGTCGGCCAGATGCTGCACCGTGCCGGCGTGCGGGTCCACGCGATCGAGCGCGCCTTTCGCGCCGCCCGCCAGCAGCGTGCCGTCGGGCGCGAGCGCCAGCGCGCGCACGCGATCCAATGCGAGCGATGCCGCGACATCCGGCTGGTGCCGCCAGGCATCGAACGCGCGCCATTGCGGCGGCAGGTAGGCCACGCCGCCGTCCAGCAGCGCGATCCAGGTACCGCCTTCGTGGTCGCGCAGGAAGTCCACCGGCAAAGTGCCGGGCAGGTTGCCGTCCACGCCGGCATGCGGCGAGTAATGGCGCACGACGGCATTCGTTGCCGACAGGTCGATGCCGTCCTGGCGCGCGATCCAGGTTTCGCCGTCGCCGTCGCGCATGCTTGCGTACGCAGGTGACGCCGCGCCGACGATTTGCGCGACGTGCTGCGCATCGATGTGGAACAGGCCGGCATCGGTGGCCGCATCCACGCCGCCGGCAACGGCGTTCAACTGCCATACCGACACCGGCTTGTCGACGCCCGGCAGCGCAATCGTCGTGAAGCGCCCTTGCGCGTCGCGATACTGCACGCCGCCTTCGCTGCCGATCCACAAGCCGCCGTGCGCATCCGCCGCCAGCGACATCACGTTGTCGGAAAGCGGTCCGTCGTTGCGGCCGTCGTGGTGCCGCCAGTGCTCGAAACCGCGGCCGTCCGCGCGCAGGCGATTGAGGCCGCCCGCGTAGATGCCGACCCAGATCGCGCCAGTGGAATCCTGCGCCAGCGTCAGCACATCGTTGCCCGACAGGCTGGCGGCGTTGCGGGAATCGTGCCGCCAGTGCGCGAAGGCCTGCTGCTGCGGCAGGAACAGGTTCAGCCCATTGTTTTCGCCGCCGGCCCACACGCGCCCTTGCGCATCCACCAGCAAGGCAGATACATCGTTGGCCGCCAGCGAATCGTTGCGCGTCGGATCGTGCCGGAAGATCTGGAACGCCTGGGAATCGAAACGCGCGAGTCCATCGCGCGTGCCGATCCACAGATAGCCCTGGCGGTCCTGCGCGACGACATAAGCCGCGTCCGACGGCAGGCCGTCGATCACGCCGTAGCGGCGGAAACTGGGCGTGAAGGGCGGCGCGCCGGCTGGCGCGGGCGGCGCCCCCGCAAGCGCCGCGGCCAGCAACAGGATCGGCATCATCGTGGTTCCCCATCGCCACGCAGGCCGTCATCGTAGCGCAATGCGCGGGTCATTCACGCCGTAGCGCGCGGGCTGCGGCACAATGACGCGGTCCTGCGGAGAACGCTCATGCGTCATCGCGTCGTTGCCTGCGCGCTCGCCGCGCTCCTGCTGTTGCCGTCGCTGGCGTCGGCGCGCGTGACCAGTTACCGCATCGATCCGGTGCACACCCAGGTGCTTTTCAGCGTGGACCACGACGGTTATTCGCAGCCGGTCGGGCGCCTGCAGGTGAAAGCCGGCTGGCTGCAATTCGACGAGGACGACTGGAGCCACGCCAGGGTGGTCGTCGACGTCGACAGCGCGTCGGTCGACATCGGCGACAAGGACTGGAACGACGCCGTGACCGGGAAACGTTTCCTCGACGCGAAGGATTTTCCCGCCGCGCATTTCGAAAGCACGTCGGTGGAAAAGACCGACGCGCAACACGGCACGCTGCACGGCCAGCTCACCCTGCGCGGCGTCACGCACGACATCGCGATCCCGTTCACGCTCAACCGGGTGGGCGCGTCCATCTTCTCCGGCATGCAGACGCTGGCCGGGTTTTCCGCGCAGGCCACGATCGACCGCACGCAGTTCGGCATGACCGCATTCCCCAAGGCGGTCGGCACGCAGGTGAGGCTGCGGCTGGAAGTCGAGGCGATCCTGGACCAGGACGCGCAGAAACAATACGAAGCGACGCAGGCCGCGGGCCATGCTGCGCAACACTGAGGCGCGCTGGGGCGGGATCGCGCAAGGCTTCCATTGGCTGGTCGCGCTGCTGATCGTGGTGCAGGGCGCGATCGGGCTGACGATGGTCGAACTCGGCATGACGCCGACGAAGGTGCGCGTGTATGCGCTGCACAAATCCATTGGCCTGACCATTCTGGCGCTGGTGCTGCTGCGGCTGTCGTGGCGCGCGATGCAGCGCCTGCCGCGCGACATGCCGGGGCCGGCGTGGCAGCGGATCGCCGCGCGCATTTCGCATGCGTTGCTGTACCTGCTGATGCTGGCGTTGCCGCTGTCCGGCTGGCTGTTCAATTCCGCGGCGAATTTCCCGCTGTCGTGGTTCGGGCTGGTTCACGTGCCGGGACTGACGCACGGTTACGACCCGGCGCTGAAATCGCTCGCGCGCGCTGCGCACGAATGGCTGTTCTGGATATTGGCCGGCGTGGTGGCGATCCACATCACCGCCGCGTTGTGGCACCACTTCGGGCGGCGCGACGACGTGTTGCGGCGCATGCTGCCGGGCGGGAAGGAGGCGCGATGAAAAAGCTTTCGGCGGCAATCGTCGTGCTGGCGGCGTTGTCCGCCGCGGCGTCCGCGCATGCGTGGTCGCTGGACGCCGCGCGCAGCACGCTGGGCTTCACCGCGACCTACCAGGGCGAAGCGTTCCAGGGCCGCTTCAAGCGTTTCGTGGCGAACACGCTCGACTACGATCCCGCGCATCTCGATGCGGCGAAGTTCGATGTAACCATCGACATCGCCAGCATCGACACCGCCAACAGTGAACGCGACCAGGCGTTGCCCGGCGACGCGTTCTTCGACGCCGCCAAATTCCCGCAGGCGCATTTCGTCAGCGCGCGCTTCCGCAAGGGCGCGAACGGGCAGGTGCTGGCCGACGGCACGCTCACCCTGCGCGGCGTCAGCAAGCCGCTGACGCTGACGGTCGCGTTCGATCCGGCGCACGCCACGCTGGATGTCGCGACCACCCTGCATCGGCTGGATTTCGGCATCGGCAGCGGCGACTGGGCCGACACCTCGATGATCGGCAACGACGTCGGCGTGCGCGCACACCTCGTGCTGACTCCCGCGAAATAGCGGCCGGCCGCGAGGGTCAATCCCGCGGCGACAGGAACGCGCGCAGCCGTTCCGCGTCGAACGGCCACTCCAGCTCGCGCCCGCCGGCGTCGTCGCGCAGCACCGGCACGCGCTCGCCGTAACGCGCTTCCAGCGCCCCATCGTCGTCGATCCAGACGCTCTCGAAATCCGGCGCGCGCGCAGCCACCAGCAGCGCGACCGCCTCGTCGCACAGCTTGCAGTCATCGCGCTGGAAGAGGATCAAATGCATCGGAGCCAAAGGTTGAGGTGAAACCGGACAGGTGAGTGCGTTGCACGCTCGTCATTCCGGCGAAGGCCGGAATCCAGTGGCGATCAGGCTCGGTCAAGCCACGTCGCCACTGGGCCCCGGCCTGCGTCGGGGCGACGAAAATCGGTTTTCCCCCGCAAGCGTAGAATAACCGTGCCTTCATCCCCATTTCGAATGCAATGGCCGTCAGCGTCTTCGATCTTTTCAAAATCGGCATCGGTCCGTCCTCCTCGCACACGGTCGGGCCGATGCGCGCGGCCGCACGCTTCGTCGAGAAGTGGCTGGTCGAGGGCGGCAACCTCTCGCGCACCGCGCGCGTGACCTGCGAGCTGTACGGCTCGCTGGCGCTCACCGGACGCGGACACGGCACCGACAAGGCGGTGATCTGCGGGCTGGAAGGCGAATGGCCGGACAAGATCGATCCGGATTCGATCCCGCAGCGGCTGGAGCGCATCCGCAAGAACAAGCGCCTGCGCCTGCACGGCGTGCACGAGATCGCCTTCGACGAAAAGACCGACCTGATCTTCAACAAGCGCCAGAAACTGCCGTACCATGTCAACGGCATGCGCTTCACCGCATACGACGCGCAAGGCGAAGTGCTGGCCACGCGCGATTACTACTCGGTCGGCGGCGGCTTCGTGGTCAACCAGGACGAAGCCTCGCAGGATCGCATCGTCGCCGACACCACGCCGTTGCCGCATCCGTTCTCGACCGGCGAACAACTGCTGGCGATCTGCGAGCGCGAGAACAAAACCATCGCGCAAATCATGTTCGAGAACGAACGCGCCTGGCGCGGCGACGCCGACATCCGCGCCGGACTGCTGAGCCTCTGGAACGCGATGCAGCAGTGCGTCGCGCGCGGCCTGCGTTCGTCGGGCGAATTGCCGGGCGGCCTGCACGTCAAGCGCCGCGCGCCGGCGATGGTGGAAGACCTGCGCGACCGCCCGGAAGCCGCGCTCAAGGATCCGCTGACCATCCTCGATTGGGTGAACCTCTACGCGCTCGCCGTCAACGAGGAGAACGCCGCCGGCGGCCGCGTCGTCACCGCGCCCACCAACGGCGCGGCCGGCATCATCCCGGCGGTGCTGCACTACTACGACCGCTTCTGTCCGAAGTCGAACGAAGACGGCGTGATCGATTTCCTGCTCACGGCCGGCGCCATCGGCATCCTCTACAAGGAGAACGCTTCCATCAGCGGCGCGGAAGTCGGCTGCCAGGGCGAAGTCGGCGTGGCCTGCTCGATGGCCGCGGGCGGCCTCGCCGCCGCGCTCGGAGGCAGCATCTACCAGGTCGAGAACGCCGCCGAGATCGGCATGGAACACAACCTCGGCCTCACCTGCGACCCGATCGGCGGGCTGGTGCAGATTCCGTGCATCGAGCGCAACGCGATGGGTTCGGTGAAAGCGATCAACGCCCAGCGCATGGCGATGCGCAGCGATGGCAAGCACCGCGTGTCGCTCGACAAGGTCATCAAGACCATGCGCGACACCGGCCGCGACATGAAGGACAAGTACAAGGAAACCTCGCGCGGCGGACTCGCGGTGAACGTGATCGAGTGTTGAACATTGCTGGCGTCTGCGGCGGGCGTGCTAGAATCTTACTTGGAAGCTATCGATCACGATAGGGTAAGAAAATGACCGCCACCGCCACGCTGTCCAGCAAGTTCCAGATTTCCATTCCCAAGGCTGTGCGCGAAGCGCAGCATTGGGAAGCCGGCCAGGAGTTCGTGTTCGTCCCGAAAGGCAAAGGCGTGCTGCTGGTGCCGGCGCGGGAGTTCGACGAACTGTTCGGCATCGCCAAGGGCGCGAATCCGGACGACCATCGCGATCGCAACGACCGCTACTGAACCGTGCGCGTCGTCGATACCTCGGCGTGGATCGAATGGCTGATCGGCAGCCTGACCGGGCGCAGGATCGCTCGCGAATTTCCGGCGCGCGACGAATGCATCATGCCGACGATGGTGCAACTCGAACTGTCGAAGTGGTCCAGGCGCGAACTCGAGGAAGAGCAAGCCGACGAGATCATCGGCGTGACCCGGAAGTGCCTGATCGTGCCGCTGGACACCGGTATCGCCCTGCGCGCGGCGGAGTTGTGCCGCGAACGAAAGCTGGCCACGGCTGACGCGATCGTGTACGCCACCGCGCTTGAGCATGAAGCGGATCTGCTGACCTGCGACGCGCATTTCGCCGGGTTGCCCGGTGTGGTCCTGCATCGCAAGCGCTAGCAGCGCCGCGAGTCAACGTTTGTTCGCAGTCGAGTTCGCAAGCTGCGCAATCAGTTCGCGCACCAATCTGCGCTGCGAAGCGGGCAGCGCGAGATAGGCGTCGATGACTTCACGTTCCTGCGGCTTGAGCGGGGGAGGCGCATCTCTTTTCGAATCGCCGACCTTGGCCACGGAACCGCCGAAACGCAGCACGTGTGGCTGGATGTCGAGCAGGTCGGCCAGTTGCTGCAACTTGTCCTGCTCCGGCATCGATTTCCCGCGCAGCCAGCGCGAAACCGTCTGGAAACTGACGGAACGGCCACGATAACGGCTGTTGAAAGCCTTCAGCAGCACGATGGGCCGCGGTTCGTAATCGGCGTCGCGCATCGCCTGAGCCAGCCGCTTCGAGAACGCTTTCCGTTCCTCTTCCATGCCGCCGCACGGTACGCAACCGAGCTTGCAGCAGTTCACCTTTTGCGTTCACTGTGATTAACTTATCGAGTTCATACGATGAAAGTATCGAGCTCATGCCCAAGTCTCTGCTCGAGGAGTTGCCGAAGATCGTCGCGGCTGGGAAGGCGCAGGCCGAGCGCATCCTGGAAGGGCTGGAAGGCAAGCATCGCGTCGGCCTGCAGACGCGCGAGTGGGTGCTGCCGTCGAAAGATGTCGCGGAAGTGGACTGGATCGCGGGCGCTGCGCGGCAGAGTGCGCTTGCGTCCGTGCAATCGGATGTTTTTGGTGCGGCGCAGGGTTCGCTGGGTGATCGCAAGGAACGGCCGTGGGTGAATCGGCTGATCTACGGCGACAACCTGCTGGCGATGGCCGCGCTGCTGGCCGGCGACGAGCACACGCCCAGCCTGCGCGGCAGGGTGGACCTGATTTATATAGACCCACCCTTCGATTCCAAGGCCGATTACCGCACCAAGGTCACGCTGCCCGGCGTGGAGCTGGAGCAACGGCCGACCGTGATCGAGCAGTTCGCGTATTCGGACACGTGGTCGGACGGCACGGCATCGTATCTGGCGATGATCGTGCCGCGGCTGATCCTGATGCGCGAGCTACTGGCGGACACCGGCTCGATCTACGTGCATCTAGATTGGCATGTGGGGCATTACGTGAAAGTCGTCATGGATGAAATCTTTGGAAAAGGTTTGTTTCAGAACCACATTGCTTGGAAGCGACAAACTGCCAGCGGATATAAAGGTAAACACTCCATTGGTAGAAACCATGAAGACATCTTGCTCTATTCGAAGACCGACTTGCCGTACTTCCAAAACGTTTACATTCCTTATACACAAGAATACATCGAGGCTAGATTTAGCCATGTAGACCCGGAAACGGGTCGCAGATTCAAGGATGCATTTTTAGGAAGTGCCACGACTCAAGAAACCATAGAAAGACTACGTGCGGAAAACAAAATCTACGAGACCGCTTCGGGAGGTTTGCGACTAAAGGTATACCTAGATGAAGCACCGGGAATACCCATCGACGACATTTGGACAGACATCAATTTCATCAACTCGATGGCCGATGAGCGCATTTCATACGCAACTCAAAAACCACAAAAATTACTTGAGCGAATAATTGCTGCTTCCTGCCCAGAAGATGGATTGATCTTAGATCTCAACGGTGGCTCCGGTACTACTGCCGCGGTCGCCGAAAAACTCGGTCGTCGCTGGATCACGACCGATATCGGCAAGCCCGCCTGCCTGATCACGCGCAAGCGGCTGATTGACCAGAACGCGAAACCCTTCCTGTATCAGGCGATCGGCGATTACCAGGTCGAGGCGGCGAAGACGGAACTCGGCCGCAAGTTCCGCATCGGCGACTTGTCTTCGATTGTGCTGTCGCTGTACGGCGCGTTGCCCATCGATCCCGACAACAATCCGCAGCGCAACCTCGGACAGGTCGTGTACGGCGGCAGGAAGACGCTGGTGCTGGTCGATTCGCCCAACAAGCTGACTGGCGACGCCACGTTGCGACGCGCGATCGCGCAGCGCGACAACCTGATGGGCGGCTGGGATCGGGTAGTGGTGCTGGGCTGGAATTTCGAGCCCGGCATCGGCGAGAGCATCGCCGCGCTCAAGGACGACCGGCTGGAAGTGCTGGTGATCCCGCCCGACCTGCTCGATCGCCTGCGCAAGAAGGGCGGCATCGAGAAGCTGCGCGGGCACGTGCGGTTCTCCACGCTGCAATACGTCACCATCCATCCGGTCGCGCGCACGCGCAGCGGCGACGAGGAACAGTTGCACGTGCGACTGGACAACTACGTGCTGCTGTCGCCCGAGGCGATCAACCTCGACGAGACCAATCGCGCCAAGCTGCACAAGGTGATGAACGCCGAGCCGCTGGCGCTGATCGAATACTGGGCGGTCGATCCCGACTACGACGGCAGGATTTTCCGCTCGGTCTGGCAGGACTACCGCGGCAACGTCGCCAACGACGGCGATCCGCTGCGCGTGGTCATCGAAGCAAGGTTCGGCGTGCCGGCCAAACGCGGCGACCGGAACGTCTGCGTGCGCGTGGTCGACGTGTTCGGCTTCGAGGCCGAAGTCGTGCAGGGCGTGCCGGAAACGACGTCGTGAGCCGCGCCGCCGCGTCCGACAACCAGCTTGAGCTGGCGGCGGCACTGACGCAGCGTACGAAGCAGTTGTGCCTCGGGCTGGAACACGGCGAGGCGGAAATCCTGGAACTGGTGACGCCGGCCACGGCGGAACTGCTGCGCTGGTGGTTCGGCGAGGATGCGTGTGCGTCGCGCGCGTTCAACTTCCATGCGGGGCAACGGCAGGCGATCCTCAACACCATCGTCGCGCACGAAGTGCTGGAGAGCCCCGATCTCGCCGATCTCTATCGCAGGATTTGTCCCGATGCGTTGCTGTCAGGTGATCGACTGGCGGAAGTCGGGCAGGGCAAGCACGCGCATCCGAAGTATTGCCTGAAGATGGCGACCGGCACCGGCAAGACCTGGGTGCTGCAGGCGCTGCTGATCTGGCAGATGTTGAACAGGACCGCCGCGCTGGAAGAGGGCCGCGATGACGCGCGTTTCACGCGGCACTTCCTGATCGTCGCGCCGGGACTGATCGTATACGAACGCCTGCTGGATGCCTTCCTCGGCAAGCAGGCGACAAGTGGCGTGCGCGATTTCGCCACTTCCGACATCGCCACGTGCGCGGAACTGTTCGTGCCGCCCGCGCGTCGCGAGCGCGTGGACCAGTTCGTGCGCGGCAATGTCTGCACCAAGACCGAGATCGGCCTGAAGGCGACCGGCAACGGCATGATCGCCATCACCAACTGGCACCTGCTCGTCGAGGCCGAAGAAGAAGAGGAACAACTTGAATTCGAGGATGAAACGCTGGAAACGCCCGGCGTGGTCGCGGATGCCGCCACCGTCGCCTATGACGTGTTGCCATTGACGCCCGGCAGGGCGACCGGCAACAGCCTCGACGTGCTGGATCGCCGCTGGTCGCGTGGCAACGTGCTGGCCTATCTGGCCGGCCTGCCCGAATTGATGGTGTTCAACGACGAGGCGCACCACATCCATGAGCTGAAGCGCGAGGGCGAGGCCGACGAAGTCGAATGGCAGAAGAGCCTGTCGCGCATCGCGGCCGGCAAAGGCCGGCACTTCACTCAAGTGGATTTTTCGGCCACGCCCTACAACGACGTCGGCGGCGGCAAGAAGAAACGCAAGGTCTATTTCCCGCACATCGTGGTGGATTTCGACCTGAAGGACGCGATGCGCGCGGGCCTGGTCAAGTCGCTGGTGCTGGACAAGCGCAAGGAGATCGGCGCGCTGCCGCTGGAGTTCAAGGCCGAGCGCGACGAGAGCGGCAACCCGACATTGTCCGAAGGCCAGCGCGTGATGCTGCGCGCCGGGCTGCACAAACTGCGCAAGCTGGAAGCCGATTTCGCGCAGCTCGATCCGGAGCGCAAGCCGAAGATGCTGGTGGTGTGCGAGGACACTTCGGTGACGCCACTGGTGGCCGAATTCCTGAAGGATCAGGAACTGCACGAGGACGACGTGCTGACCGTGGATTCCGGCAAGAAGGCCGAACTCGGCGAGAAGGAATGGGAACCGTTGCGGCAGAAGCTGTTCAACGTGGACAGGCATGAGCAGCCGCGCGTGATCGTCAGCGTGCTGATGCTGCGCGAGGGTTTCGACGTCAACAACATCTGCGTGATCGTGCCGTTGCGTTCCTCGCAGGCGTCGATCCTGCTGGAGCAGACCATCGGCCGCGGCCTGCGGCTGATGTGGCGCGAACCGGAATACGCGGACAGCAAGCGCGAGAACCGCGAGCGCATCAACCGAGGCGAGGAGCCGGAAAGCCTGATCGACATTCTTTCGATCGTCGAGCATCCGGCGTTCCAGGGCTTCTACGACGAGCAACTAGGCAAGGATCTGGTCGGTGAAACCGGCGACGACGAGGGCAGCAGCATCGGCGACCTGATCACCGTCGAACTGCGGCCGGATTACGAGAAATTCGATTTTGCGATTCCCTTCATCCTGCGCGAGGCCGAAGACACGCTGGAGCACCTGCCGATCGAAGTCGCCGCGTTGCAGCCGTTCACCGGCATGACGCGCGCGCAATTGAGCGAACTGGTCGGCAAGGGCGACACGTTCACCTCGCATGACCTGCAAAGCAGCACGCTGTTCGGCGACTATCGCGTGGACGGCGCGGTGATGAATGTCGGCGGCTACAACGAACTGCTCGCGCGATTGACGCGGCGGATCACGCAGGCGTTGAGCCAGCCGCTGACTGGCGGCAGGAAAATCGCCGACCAGTGGGCCAAGCCGTACACGCAGGTCAGTTCGGCCGCGCTGGCGGCGGCCATCGACGACTACATCCACGAACGGCTGTTCCGCGAGGACTTCGAACCGTTCGAGGGCGAACACTGGCGCCTGTTGATGCTGCAGCCGGTGGTGGAACACATCGTCAAGGTGTTCGCGCTGGCGCTGGTGAAAGCCGAGGATCATGCGGTCACCGGCGAGACCGAGGTGCGGCACCGCCGGCTTTCGGAGGTCGCGAAATTGACCATGCGCGAAAGCTCATCAATCGAAGTGGCCAAGTGCATCTATCCGCGCCTGCCGTATCCGAGCCGCAGTGGCGGACTCGAACGCGCCTTCATCGAATGGGCGTTGCGCGATACCGGCATCGCGGCGTTCTGCAAGATCAGCGAGAACCGCCACGATTTCGTGCGCCTGCGCTACGTCAAGGACAACGGCATGCCGGCGTTCTATTTCCCGGATTTCCTGGTGCGCACGGCGGATGCGATTTACCTGGCCGAAACCAAGGCGCAGGACCAGACCAGCCATCCGAACGTATTGCGCAAGCGCAAGGCTGCGGCGGCCTGGTGCGAACGCATCAACGAACTGCCGGCCGAACTGCGCGGCGACCTGCCGTGGCATTACGCGCTGGTCGGCGAGTCGGTTTTCCACGATTGGTACGATAAAGGGGCACGACTGGGCGAATTGCTCTCCTTCTCTCGCGTGCGCGGGGCGGTCAAATCGACGGCGCAATCCGATCTCGGCCTGGAGATGTGACCGCGCCGAGACGGCAATGTTCGGCCAATCTGAACGCGATCATGGATCCCATCCAATTCCCGAACATTCATGCGCGCTTTTACGAAAGCCATCCATTTCGATGACGCGGTTTGCACGGCGGATGCGCTATTCCACCGTGGTTCGTTTCTTTCGCGCGAAGGAGGTCCCATGAAACGCACGCCATCCATCCCGACATTGCTCGCCACGGCGCTGCTGGCCTGCGCGCCGCTGGCGCTTGCGCAGAGCACCGGCAGCGAGGGCAACGGCATGCAGCACCCGCAGTCCGGCGCGATCACGCACCAGCCCATGACCCGGCCCGCGCCGGGCAGCACGGCGATGTCGCCGAATTCGACATCGAGCATGTCCAGCGAGAGCACGGGCCCCGCGCCGCAGGTGATGGGCGAGCACACCATGCAAGGCACGGTGGAATCGGTGGGCAGCAACGGCATGGTGCACGTGCTGAGCGAAGGCATGAACCTGCGCGTGCATTTCCCCGATGCGGCGCAGAACCTGAAGAAAGGCGACAAGATCACCCTGCACCTGGGCTACACCAAGGACGGCTAGTCCGGCCCGGCAGGCGGCATGAAACGTGACGGGCGGCGCAAGGCCGCCCCTTTTGCATGGCGCGCTTTGTAGAATCCCCGCATCCTTGCCCGGCTATGCTTGGGCAGACCCTTGTGCAGCAGCGGCGCCGGCCGCTTCGTGGATGCTTTCGATGTCCTCCCTCGCGGAAAACACGCCTTACGAAATGTCCGCCGTCGTGGCGCCGGTGTGCGCACTGCTGATCGCGCGCGGCAAGTTGAAGGAGAACGACCTCGCGCGCGCCGAGCGCATCCACGCCGAAGCCCCGGACGGCACCCTGACCGCGCTGCTGGCGCGGCTGGGCCTGGTGTCGGAACGCGATCTGGCGGAAGCCTGGGCGGAAACGCTGAAACTGCCGTTGCTGTCGGCCAAGGATGCGGGCGACACGCCTCCCGAAGCGCAGCCGTTGTCGCTGCGCTTCATGAAGCAACACCACGTGCTGCCGATCGGCGAGCGCAACGGCGCGCTGGAACTGGCGGTGGCCGATCCGGGTGATCCGTATCCGCTGCAGGCGGTGTCGCTCGCGGCGGGCAAGCAGGTGGTGTTGCGGATCGCGCTGCGTTCGGAAATCGACGACCTGATCGAACTCTGGCACGGCCAGGGCCGCAGCGCGCTCGGCACCATCGTCGAGGGCATGGAAGGCGAAGGTGGCGAGTCCGCGGACGACGACATCGAACATCTGCGCGACCTCGCTTCCGAAGCGCCGGTCATCCGCCTGGTGAACCTTTTGATCCAGCGCGCGGTGGAAGCGCGCGCGTCCGACATCCACATCGAGCCGTTCGAGAACCGCCTGAAGGTGCGTTACCGCATCGACGGCGTCCTGCACGAAGTCGAAGCGCCGCCGGCGAGTTCCACCGCCGCGGTGATTTCGCGCATCAAGATCATGGCGCGCATGAATATCGCCGAACGCCGGCTGCCGCAGGACGGCCGCATCATGCTGCGCGTGCAGGGCAAAGAACTGGATCTGCGCGTGTCGTGCATCCCGACCAGTTTCGGCGAATCGGTGGTGATGCGCATCCTCGATCGCGGCAACGTGGTGCTGGATTTCGCGGCGCTCGGTTTTGACGCCAGCACGCTGCCGGAATTCCTGCGCGTGCTGGAACAGCCGCACGGAATTCTGTTGGTGACCGGCCCGACCGCTTCCGGCAAGACGACGACGCTTTATACCGCGCTGTCGAAGATCAACACGCCGGACCGCAAGATCATCACGGTGGAGGACCCGGTCGAATACCAGCTCGAAGGCATCAACCAGATGCAGGTGAAGCCGGGGATCGGCCTGGATTTCGCCGGCGCGCTGCGTTCGATCGTGCGCCAGGATCCGGACGTGATCATGATCGGCGAAATGCGCGACCTGGAAACCTGCAAGATCGCGATCCAGTCGGCGCTGACCGGCCACCTCGTGCTTTCGACGCTGCACACCAATTCCGCGGCCGGCGGCCTGACGCGCCTGCTCGACATGGGCGTGGAGGATTACCTGCTGGCGTCCACGGTCAACGCGATCGTGGCGCAGCGGCTGGTGCGCAGGCTCGATCCGGCGACCGCGGAGGCCTACGAACCCTTGCCGGAAATGGTGAAGGAACTCGGCTTGGACAAACTCAGCGACCGGCGACCGCTGCGGCTGTACCGCCCGAAACCTTCGGCGGAAAACCCGAGCGGCTATCGCGGGCGGCTGGCGATCATCGAGCAGTTGACGCTGACCGATCCACTGCGGCGGCTGGTGATGCAGCGCGCGGACGCCAGCGAGATCGAGCGCGCGGCACGCGCCGAAGGCATGCGCACGATGTACGAAGACGGCCTGCGCAAGGCGCTGGCGGGCCAGACCACCATCGAGGAAGTGTTGCGTGTCACGCAGGAAGCCTGACGAATCGGCAATGAAAATCGCCAGAATGCGTTGGAGAACGATATTGGCTGCGGCATCCGGATTCGTCGCCCCGGCGCAGGCCGGGGCCCAGTGGCGATGAGGCTCGTGCAGGACTGGTCGCGACTGGATTCCGGCCTGCGCCGGAATGACGGTCATGAAACTTGTCGCCCATGCTGCTGGTTGTGCCGTTTTTTGATTCCTGCAATTCAAATTTCCGATTCGAGCCCGGTCTGATGCCGCAATTCCACTACAAGGCTGTCACGCCGGCCGGCGAAACCGTCGAAGGCCGCATGGAGGCGCCATCGGTCGAGGACGTGATCGCGCGCCTGCAGGAACAGGGCAACGTGCCGCTGGCGGCGGACGATGCCGACAGTGGCGCGGGACGTTCGCTGTTCGCGCGCTGGCAACGCGCGCCGCTCGGCGGCGCGGCGCTGGTGCAATTCACGCAGCAGCTCGGCACCCTGCTGGGCGCGGGCCTGCCGCTGGACCGTTCGCTGCAGTTGCTGCTGGAAATCCCGGAAGGCGAACGCGCGCGCAACGTGGTGATGCGCGTGCGCGAACGCGTGCGCGGCGGTTCGTCGCTGTCGCGCGCGCTGGAGGAGGAGCACGGCGCGTTCTCGCGGTTGTATGTCAGCATGGTGCGCGCAGGCGAGGCCGGCGGCGCGCTGGACGAAACGCTCAAGCGCCTCGCCGATTACCTGGAACGCGCGCGCAGCCTGCGCGAGAGCGTGATCGGCGCGCTGGTGTATCCGGCCTTCCTGCTGTTCGGCGTGCTCGGCTCGCTGATCCTGCTGCTGGCCTTCGTGGTGCCGCAGTTCGTGCCGATCTTCGCCGACATGAACGTGCCGGTGCCGTTCATCACGCGCGTGTTGCTGGCGCTCGGCAACTTCCTGCACGACTGGGGCTGGATCCTGCTGGTGCTGATCGTGTTCGGCGCGCTGTATGCGCGCATGCGCCTGCGCGAACCGCTGGTGCGCCGCGCCTTCGATGCGCGGCTGCTGCGCGTGAAGGTGTTCGGCCCGCTGCTGCTGAAGGTCGACACCGCGCGTCTGCTGCGCACGCTGGGGAGTCTGGTGAAGAACGGCGTGCCGCTGTTGTCCGCGCTCGGCATCGCGCGGCAGGTGGTCGCCAACCGCGAACTGGCGGCGCAACTGGAACCTGTCACGGAAGCGGTGAAGGGCGGCGAGGCGTTGTCGCGCGCGCTGGCCGCACACACCGTGTTCCCGAAAATGGCGGTGCAGATCGCGCAGGTGGGCGAGGAATCCGGCACGCTGGACACCATGCTGCTGCGCGCGGCCGACACCTACGATACCCAGGTGCGCGGCGCGATCGACAAGATGCTGTCCGCGCTGGTGCCGGTGCTGACCATCGTGATGGCCGTGCTGGTGGCCGGCATCATGATGTCGATCCTGCTGCCGCTGCTGAGCCTCACCGGCAATATTCAGTGACAGGCCGGCGGCGCATGAGAAACTTCGCTTCGCGCCGGCGGTCTTCACCCTTGTGCTGCACCGCGCAGCCGTTCCCTTGACTCGAGGGACGAAACTGTCGGCTTTTGCTTATTTCGAGGACAACCCATGCCATCTTTTCGTCGTTTCGCTTCACAACGCGCGCGTGGATTCACGCTGCTGGAAATGCTGGCGGTGATCGTGCTGCTCGGCATCGTCGGCACCATCGTCGCAAAAACGGTCTTCGGCAAGGTATCCGAAGGCGAGTACAAGGCTGGCAAGCTGCAGGTCGAGAAACTTTCGCAGGACATCGACGGCTATGCGCTGGACAATGGTTCGCCGCCGAAGCAGTTGCAGGATCTGTTGACCAAGCCCGGCGACGCGCCGTCCTGGAACGGTCCCTATGCCAAGGCCGGCGACCTCAAGGATCCGTGGGGCCATGCCTTCGGCTACGCCTATCCGGGCCAGCACGGTTCTTACGACATTACCTTCTACGGTCGCGACGGCAAGCCCGGCGGCGACGGCGTGGATGCGGATTACGGCAACTGGCAGCAGTGACGGAATCTTCCAAAACCTGCTGCGTTCGACATCTCGCGCGCCGGCGGTGCCCGGAATCCCCGTGTATTGACACCTGCATTCCGGTTTTTGTGCTCCGGCGCCGCGCAATCTGCCATCGCGCGCAACGGTTTTCGAAGATTCCTTCCATGCGCGGCTTCACGCTGATCGAAATCCTCGCCGTGCTGGCGTTGATCGCGATCGCCATGGCGGTCACCGCCTTCAGCATCGACGGCGGACTGGAACGCGCGAAGCTGGATGCCTCGGGGCGCGAAGTCGCGGCCGCGCTGCGGCACACGCGCACGGTCGCGCTGATGGACCGGCGCCCGCAGTGGTTCACGCTCGATCTGAATGCGCGCAATTTCGCTTCGCCGGGGCGCGCGCCACAGACGTTTCCCTTCGGCACCGAGCTGCACGCGACCTCGGCCGCCGAGGATGCCGCACGGCCCGGCCTCGCGCGCATTCGCTTCTTCCCGGACGGCAGCTCCACCGGCGGCAACATCGAACTCGCGCGCGGCAAGCGCGAGGTACGCATCGATGTGGACTGGCTGACCGGCGCGGTGGCGATGAGCGAGAAGCGGTAATCCGGAGCCGGCATGCGATCGGGCCACGCGCGTGGATTCACCTTGCTGGAGGTGCTCGCGGCGGTCGCGTTGCTGGCGCTCTCGTTCGCCATCGGCCTGCGTGCCATGAGCGCCGCGTTCGGCAACAGCGCGCGCGGTGAGGCGACCACGCAAGCCGTGCTGCAGGCGCAGTCGCTGCTGGACATGCAGGGCCTGGAGGAACCGCTGCGCGCGGGCGTCGAGCAGGGCCGTTTCCGCGACGGTTCGCTCTGGCGCCTGCAGACCAGGGTGTATCGACCGCCCGCGCAGAACGTCAATCCGGCCGCGACGTTTTCGGTGCCGCAATCGCTCGGCGGCAACATCGCCGCCGGCAACGGGGTGGACCTGTTCCGGCTGGATCTGGACGTGCGCTATGCCGGCACGCGCACGCTGCATTTTTCCACCCTGAAAGCGCAACTGGCGCAAGCCGGCGCCAGTGCCGGCGGGCAATAGGCGCCGGGATGCGCAGGATCAACTCTCCATCTTTCACGGGCGGCGCGGGGTCGAGATGCGCCTCGCGCCGACCGTCCGGCTTCACCCTGCTGGAAGTGTTGTTCGCGCTGATGCTGATGGCAATCGCGATGGCGGCGGTGTGGGGCGCGTTGCATACCGGCGCCACGCTGGTGCGAAACGCCGATGTCACGGTCCAGCGCAGCGATCGCGTGCGCGCGGTGCAGCAATTCCTGCGCGAATATCTCGGCGGCGCGCAGCCGCAGGCTTATGCATCCGGTCGCGGCAAGACGGCGCGCATGTTCGACGGCGCGTCGCGCCAGCTCACCTGGGTCGCGCCGATGCCCGCGCAACTCGGCGACGGCGGCCTGTTCGTACAGACCCTGCAATTGCTGCCGGACAAGGACGGCCACGGCTACACCCTGCAACTGGATTACGCGCCGCTCGCCAGCGACACGCAGGCGCCGGCGAACGCCACGCCCGAGCTGTTGCTGGATCATGTCGCGGACGGCGAATTCGAATATCTGGTCACCGATCGTTCCGGCGGCCCCCCGCGATGGCGAAGCAGTTGGCGCAGCCCGGCCGGCCTGCCGCTGGCGGTGCGCGTCGCGATCAAGCCCGGCTGGAACGAACGCATCGGCTTCCCGGAAATGCTGATCCCGCTGCGCGCCGGCAACGGCCAGGGGTTCGGCGATTCCGACGACTCGCCGGAGGCATTCCAGTGAGGCGTGAACGCGGCATCGCGTTGCTGTTCGCGCTGTGGGCGCTGGCGTTGCTGGCCGCGCTGCTGGCCGGCCTGGCCTTGGGCGCGCGCGGCGAAAGCGAAGCCGCGCGGCAATTGTATTCGCAGGCGCAGGCGCGCTATGCCGCGGAGGCCGGCGTCGCGCGCGCGATTTCCGCATTGCGCGACGGCAATTCCGCGCACCGCTGGGTGCCCGATGGACGCACTTATCGGTTCGAATTCGGCGGCGCGCAGGTGGTCGTGCGCATCGAGGATGTTACCGGACAGGTGGACCTCAACGCCGCCACTCCCGACGTGCTCACCGATTTGTTCCTCGCCGCCGGCGCGAGCAACAGCCAGGCGCGCGCGTTGAGCGATGCGGTGCAGGACTGGCGCGACAGCGACGACATTCCGCACACATTCGGCGCGGAAGCCGATGCGTACAAGCGCGCGGGGATGAAATGGCTGCCGCGCAACGGGCCGTTCCGCACGCCCGGCGAACTTGCGCGCGTGTACGGCATGACCGATGCGCTTTATCGCAAAGTCGCGGGCGCGGTGACCGTCTATTCCGGCCGCAATTTCCCGGACCCGCAATATGCCGGCCCGCTGGCGATGGCTGCCGGGCGCGATGGCGATCTCGCCGATGCGACCCGCATCGTGGAGGCACGGCGCGCCCGTGCGCCCGCGGCGACCAATGCCAATCCGATGCAGGCCGCGGCAGGTTTGCAGCCGCAGACTCCGCTTGCCGGGCTGGGCGGTCTCACCCAGGAATCCGCAGCGTGGCGACCATGCCCGATGGCACGCAGTCCGGACAGGACGTGGTCGTGCGTCTTACGGCAGTGAGTGGCATTTCGCGCCCGTACGCCGTGTTAGGCTGGCGCGGCTTTTCGGAAGAACCGCCAGAGGCCGCGCCAGATTCGCCATGACCGGCATTTCGCCTACCCTCGATCGCCTCAAGCTGGCTTGGCGACGTTCCAGTGCACCTGCCTTTTTTTCGTGGTGGGGCGGGGAGCTGTCCGCCTTGCTGCCGACAGGATTGCGCACGCGCTGGCTGCGCGGCCCGGAAGTCCTGCTGCTGATCGTCCATCCGGAGGGACTGGCCGTGCGCCGAGAACGCACCGGCGATGTGCTGGCGCAGATTCCGCGGACGCTCGGCAGCGACGAGCAGCGCGCGGCCTTCGCGCGCGCCTGCGCGGGCATCGACCCTGCTGATCGCCGGCTGGTTCTGTTGCTGCCTGCCGGAAGCGTGTTGCAGCGCCGGTTGCATCTGCCGCAGGTGGCCGCGTCCGACCTGTTGCGCGTGGTCGGCTACGAAATCGATCGGCAGACGCCGTTCAAGCCGGACCAGGTCTGGTACGACGCGCGCGCTTCCGTCGGCGACGCGCCACCCGGACAGATCATCGCGAACTTGCTGGTCGCGCCGCGCGCCGAAGTGGACCCGCTGCTGGAACGGTTGCGCGAACTCGGCATCGCACCCGACGCGGTGGACGTGGCCACTGCCAATGCCGCGGGCGTGCGCGCAGGCGTCAACCTTCTGCCGCCCGCGCAACGGCCGCGTCGTTCGCAGCCTCGACGGCGCATCAACCTGGCGCTGGCTGCCGCGTGCGTGCTGCTGCTGGTGCTGGCGATGCTGCAATGGCTGGATAACCGCCGCAGCGTGCTGGACGCGATGCAGGCGCAGACCGACGCATTGCGCGTACAGGCGAAGCAGGCCTCGGCCCTGCGCGACGAACTGGTCAATGCCGCGGGCGCATCCGGTTTCCTCGCTGCGCGCAAGCGCGCGATGCCTTCGCCGCTGGCGGTGCTGCGGGACCTCACCTCTCGCCTGCCGGCGGACACCTGGCTGGAACGCTATTCGCAGGGCGCGCAGGGACAGATCGCCATGCAGGGCGAGAGCGCCAAGGCGGCCGGCCTGATCGATCGCCTGCGGCAGTCGCCGTTCCTCTCCGAACCCAAGCTGCAGGGCGTGATCCAGCCCGACCAGCAAACCGGCAAGGAACATTTCGACCTCGCCGCGCAATTGCGCGGCAGCGGAAGCAATACCGATGCGCAAAGTGACGATGCACAAGATGACGATGCGCAATAAGCCGGTCAAGCTGACTCCCTCGCAATCGCGGCTCGCCGCCGTGGCGCTGGCGTTGCTGGTGCTTGCGATCGCGTATTTCATGCTGCTGCATTGGTGGTTCGTTTCGCCATGGCTGGACATCCGCGGGCAGATGCAGGACCTGCGCGAGAGCCACGCGCGCTACGCCGCGGCGATCGAACAGGCGCCGGCACTGCGCAAGCGCATCGCGCAACTCGCGCAGGGCGGCGCGTCCAGCAATGCCTTCCTGCCGGAGACCGATCCGTCCTCGGCGGCTGCGGGCTTGATCCAGCGCGCGTCCGACGTGGTCGCCGCGCATGCGTCCGAAGAAGGCGGCTGCGAGATGCCGCAGAAGATGCCGATCGAAGGCAATCGTGACTCCGAACCCTACCGCCGGGTGAGCGTCAGCATCACCCTGCAATGCGGGATGCAGCCGCTGGTTGGCGTGCTGCACGACCTCGATCGCGCGCTTCCGTACATGTTCGTGGACGATCTCACCATCTACCTCGTCGGCCAAGCGGGCGGCGCGGCCTCGCCGAAACTGGAAGTGCAATTCACGCTGTCGGGCTACATCCGCGCCGGGGCGAGCAATCCCGCATGAACGCCGCCGATCGCCGTCGCCTGACTCCCGTGCTGGGCATCGCGTGCGCGCTGTTCGCCTTGTTGCTCGTCGCGTTGTGGGCCGGCGCCGGCCGCGGGGTGCATTGGCACGACAACGCTTCGCCCGCGCAATTGCCGCCGTTGCGGGCCGCGCCGCCCGGGCCCGAGGTGCCACCATTGCAGAATTTCGCCGATGTCTGGGAGCGCCCATTGTTCAGCCCGGACCGCAAGCCCATCGTCGGACCGGCGGACAGCGACGACGGTGCGAATGGCAACAATCTCGACCTTACCGGCGTGATCCTGCTGCCCGGTCTGCGCATGGCGTTGCTGCGCGACCGCACGACGGGGCGTACCCTGCGTGTCCGCGAGGGCCAAAGCGACGGTGGCGCAACCGTGATCGAGGTCAAGCCGCGCAGCGCCGTGGTGGAAGCCAACGGTTCACGCATGGAGCTGGCGCTGAAGCCCGGCCCGGCGCCGGCGGGCAGTGCAGGGGATAATCCGGCCGCGCCGGGCGCCGATATGGTCGAATCGGCGCCGGAGGATACGGCATCCCGGCCCCAGCCTCCGCAGCCGGCATCGCCGATGGCCGCCCAGGCGCGCGCGCGCATGCTCAAGCAACAGATCGATCAGCGCCGCCGCCAGGCCGAGGCACGTGCACGATTGCAGCAGCAACAACAGCAGCACCCACCGCCGCCGCAGCAACAAAATCAAACGCAAGACCCCCAGCAGCCAGAGTGAGTCCGGAAGTGAGCAAGATGAAATGGGTAACCCCGATCCTGGTGATGCTGCTGGCATTGCTGGCCGGTTGCGCGGCGAACACGCGCCCGGACGATGACCATTCGCTGGAGCGCGAGGCGATCGCCGGCACCAACGCGCCGCCACCGCCCCCGACGTCGCAGGGCCAGGTCGAACCGCTGGTGCAGGCGTCGCCGCAGGCGACCACGTCGATCGGCAGCGGCAGCTTCGTCAACGAGAGCGCGGCGCGCGCACCGATGCCCGCCGGTATTGCCGCGCAGGGCGCGGGCGCGATCACGTTCAATTTCGAGAACCTGTCGGTACAGGCCGCGGTGAAGACGATCCTGGGCGATCAGCTGCACGAGAACTACACGATCTCCCCTGGCGTCACCGGCAACGTCACCTTCTCCACCTCGCAACCGATCGACCAGTCGCAAGTGCTGCCGGTATTGGAGATGCTGCTGTCGTGGACCAACAACGCGTTGGTACTACAGGATGGCCGCTATGTGGTGATGCCCTCCAAGCAGGCCGCCGCCGGCAATCTGGTGCCGGGGCTCGGCGCGGCCGCACCGGGCAGCGGTTATGCCGCGCGCCTGTTCCCGCTGCACTACGTGTCCGCTGACGCGATGCAGAAATTGCTGAAGCCGTTCGCGCGGCCGGAAGCTTTCCTGCTGGTCGATCCGCAGCGCAACATCCTGGTGATGGCCGGCACGCCGGACGAGCTGGCCAATTATCAGCGCACCGTGCGCACCTTCGACGTGGACTGGCTGCGCGGCATGTCGGTGGCGGTGATCCCGCTGCAGCACGTGGAAACCAGCACGCTGATGCCGCAGCTCGACCAGATGTTCGGCAGCAAGGGCGATTCGCCCGTGGCCGGCATGGCGCGCTTCATTCCGCTGGAGCACAGCAACAGCATCGTGGTGATCACTTCGCAGCCCACTTATGTGGACGAAGTGCGCGACTTCATCGCCAAGATCGACGCCGGCGCCGGCGGCTCCAACGGCCTGTACGTGTACGACGTCAAGAACATCAAGGCTTCGGATCTCGCCGAACACCTGAACGCGCTCTACAACGGCACGCCCACCAACGGCACCGGCAACAACGCCGGCGCGGTGGCGCCGGGCTTCACGCCGCTGGAGCAGGGCAATAATGGCTTGGGCGGCGTCGGCGGAGTCTCCAACAACGGCCTCGGCAATGGCGACGCGAACAACAGCAACTCCCAAAACCCGTTCAGCGACAACATGGGGAGCGACAGCGGCATCGGCGGAGCCAACGATAGCAGCGGCAACGGCGACCTCGGCGGTGGCTCGTTGCAGCAACGCAACGGCAACGGTTACGCGAACGGCAACAACGGCAACAACAACAACGGCAACGCGCCGTCGCGCACCGCGTCGTATGTGACCCAGAGCGGTGTGCGCATCGCCGCCGTGGACGAGAACAACCAGTTGCTGGTGCGCGCCCGTCCCAGCCAGTGGCAGGAAATGCTGCCGGTGATCGAGCGACTCGATCAGGTGCCGCTGCAGGTGCAGATCGAAACCCGCGTGCTGGAAGTCGATCTCACCGGCCAGTTCTCGCTGGGCGTGCAGTATTACCTCGCCGGCCTGATCGGCACGCAGCCGGGTTCGCCGCCCAATACCGATGAGTCCTACCACCGCCATCAGGGCGCCGCCGGGCTCGGCGGCGTGCAATACAACCCGTCGGGAGATTCGGCGGACGGATTGTTCTGGTCCTTCGCCGGCAACAATCTGCAGTTCGCGCTGCGCGGCCTTGAGGAAAGCGGCAATACCAAAGTGCTCTCCGAGCCGTCCACCGTGGTGCTCAACAACCACGAAACGCAGATCACCGTCGGTGACACGATCCCGGTGGTGCAAACCTATCTCACGCCCGGCCTTGGAACCACCACTACGGATTACAGCGCGGCCTCCGTGCAGTACATCAACACTGGTGTACTGCTGGATGTCACGCCGCGCGTGAATCCGGGCGGCCTGGTTTACCTCAATGTCCAGCAAGTGGTCAGCAACCCCACCACGCAGGACAAGAACGGCAACTACACCATCGCCAAGCGCTCGCTCAACACCCAGGTCGCGGTGCAGAGCGGGCAGACCGTGCTGCTCGGCGGCTTGATCCAGCAGAACGACGTCAACCAGGACGACGGGGTGCCGTTCCTCAATCGCATTCCGATCTTGGGACGGCTGTTCGGCACCACCAGCCGAAGCCACGATCGCAAGGAACTGATCCTGCTGATCACGCCGCGCGTGATCGGCAACCCGGAAGACGCGCGCGCGATCACCGACGAATACCAGACCAAGTTCCAGTCGCTGCAGCCGATCCTGCAGGAGAACGCGGCCCCGGCGACGGGCGCGCCCGGTGCGAACGCGTCCCCGTCAGCGGCCGTGGTCTCGCCGTTGCCGCAGGATGCGTCCGCTTCCACGCAACCGCTTCCGGCTTCGTCCGGCGCCCCGCAATGGAATCTCCAGATCGCCGCCTACGGCGATGCGCAGAACGCGCGCGCCATGCGCGACCGCCTGCGGCAACTCGGTTACAACGCCTATCTCGTCTCCACGCAATCCGCGAGCGGCACGTTGTGGAACGTGCGCGTCGGGCCGCTGGGCTCGCTCACGGACGCGGAATCCCTGCGCGTTCAGATCGCGCAGCGCGTCAATCTCCCGAACATTATCGTCGAGCAAAGCAACTAGGCGGGGGCGAAAAAACGTAGCAGATTTCTGGAATGGTGTACGGCGTGCGATTGTCGGAGCAATTTTCGGAACTGACAAAAAAGCAAGGTAGAAATCCGTGAAATCTTTTCTCTGGCTACCACTGTTCTTTCTGTTGCCGACAGTTGCCTGCGCGGACAATGCGTGGCAGTACAGCAAGCAAATCGAACGAAGTATGACCGTCACTGGCACCATCGAGGTGAATCGCGACGGGAGCGTGCGCGGTTATACGTTGGATCAGCAGGAGAAACTTCTGCCTGAGGTAGTCGAAATCATTGGAAAAGTAGCGCCAACTTGGAAGTTCGAACCATTCTCTTCGCCAAACAGGTCGTTCTCGGCTACGACAACGATGAGCATCAGAGTCGTGGCCGATAAACTCGATGGTGATCGCTATGGATTGTATGTGCGTGGCGTGTCGTTCAAGGATGATGATCCTGCGGATGGAATCACTTACAGGGTTCGCTCGCTGCCTCGTTATCCTCGAGAAGCACTTCAAGCGGGCGTAGGAGGAACGGTCTACCTCGTTGCTTCGATCAATCGCCAAGGAACTGTCGATCATGTAGTAGCCCAGCAGGTCAACCTGCGCGCATTGGGAGACAAGGATGCGATGGCACGTCTGAGAAAAGATTTTTCCCAAGCTTCAATTGATGCCGCCAAGAAGTGGACTTTCAATGTACCGGCCTCGGCAAAACCGGGCGATAGCCACTGGGATGTCCAGATTCCCGTGAATTTCTCCGTCTTGGCCAAGGGTGAGAAACAACCCGAATTGGAATACGGTCAGTGGGAGCCTTATGTTCCCGGCCCGCTTCAGCCGATTCCCTGGGAGCAGGACCACGTCGCCGACGGCAACAATGCGGATGCGATACCGGGCGACGGAGTGTTCACGCCGGACAAGCGCTTCGCCCTGTTGACGCCCTTGAGCGACTGACCACGGCCGGACTCGCAGCACGGCGGCAGCTTCATCTCTACCTCATGGGAAGAACCGTCACGAAACGCGCGATCAGGATGGCTGCTTGCGTGGCTTTGGGGTGCATGCCAATCGCTGTTGTCGCCCAAGATCCTCATGACGATTTCGAAGCCAGCATGGTGGTGACCGGCACTATAGCGTGAAACCTGATGGCAGCTTGCAAAGTTTTACGTTGGACGAGCGAAACAAGCTCCCTGCATCGGTAGTGCAATTGGTCGACAAAGAATTGGCGACGTGGAAGTTCAAATCCATCGCTATCGACGGGGAGCCGGAGCAGGCTACAACCAGAATGAGTCTGCGCGTTGTGGAGTCTGAACAAGGCGACGGTCCGTATCACGATCTGCGCATTCGAGGGGTCTCGTTCGGGGATTCAGGTGCGACGAGCACAACCTCAGTGACTTTCAATGAAAGGAAGGCTCCCGAATATCCTGGAGAGGCAGTCAAGGCCGCAGTTTCGGCAACCGTTTATCTCGTGTTGGAAATAGGCCGCGACGGGCAGGTGCGAGATGTCATTGCGCAGCAAGTAAACGTGCGTGCGATAGGAGCGCCATGGCTGATACGTGCGGCGCGCGCGGCATTTGCCGATGCTTCCGTCGCGGCCGCAAAAAACTGGACTTTCAATGTGCCGGTGGAGGGGCCGCTTGTTAATGCCGATCACTGGACGGTAAGGGTGCCGGTCAATTTTGTTCTTCTTCACCCAAACGGCGTCGTGATGGAAGGTGAGCCCAAGTACGGTGAATGGGACACCTACACGCCAGGCCCTGTTCAGCCCATACCGTGGGAGCAGGATCAGGTTGCCGATGGAAACAATGCGGATGCCATTGCGAACAATGGGGAGTTGTTTTTGCTGGATGACCGTTTCGTATTGGTGACACCGGTGGGAGGCTGAGCGTATTGGCCTTATCCACCATGTGGGTAGGTACCAACGGTTCACTCAATGTGCTTACGGTCCTCGCGTACACTGCGCGCCATGCCGCAGGTCACCGTTTCCATTGTCATCGTCGCTGCCGACAGCGGTGCAGGTGTGCGCGAGTGCGTGGTGCGCGCATTGGCGAGTACGCTTCCCGTTGAAATCGTCCTTGTCGACAATGCTTCGCGCGATGGCGTGCCTCAGGCGATCGCGCGCGAACATGCCGGCGATGATCGCGTGCGCGTGCTGTTCAACGACGCCAATCTGGGGTTCGGCCCGGCGGTCAACCGTGGCGCGAAGCTGGCGCGCGGCGATGCGCTGCTGGTGCTGAATCCCGATTGCATGCCGGAACAGGACATGCTCCCGCGTTTGCTCGATGCATTGCGCGCGCACCCGCGTGCCGGCGTGGTGGGTGCGGTGGTTTGCGATGCCGGCGGTCGCCCAGATCCGGCCTCGCGTCGGCGCGATCCGTTGCTGCGCCGTGCATTGATGACGATGACCGGCATGGCGAAGCGCGAGGCCAGCGATCCGAAATATGCGGGCGTCAACGTGCCCGGACCGATGCCCGACGGCGTGGCCGAGATCGAAAATGTCTCCGGTGCGCTGATGTTGTTGCCACGTGGCGTGTTCGACAAGCTCGGCGGTTTCGACGAGGGTTATTTCCTGCATTGCGAGGATCTGGACCTCTGCCGTCGCATTCGTGACGCGGGATTCCAGGTATGGCTCGCCGGCGATGTGCGCGTGCTGCACGGCAAGGGCGGTTCCAGCGCGCACCGGCCGGTGTTCGTGTCGAGGCACAAGCATCGCGGCATGTGGCGCTGGTTCCGCAAGTTCGACCCGGCCGCGCGCCATCCGCTGACGCGCGCCATCGTGTGGTGCGGCATCTGGTTGCATTTCGCGCTGACCGCGCCGGTGTTGGCGTTGCGCGGACGAAAACGCTAGATTCGCCGCGATGACGAAGGGGCCGCGATGAACAAGAGTGCCGATATCGCGCCGCGCACGCGCGGCTTCCGCTACTACGATCTGCTGGTCGGCGGCATGGTCGGCGTGCTGCTGTGTTCCAACCTGATCGGCCCGGCCAAGGTCTGCACGATCACGCTGCCGTTGATCGGCGCGCTCACTTTCGGGGCCGGGAACCTGTTCTTCCCGATCAGCTACATCTTCGACGACGTGCTGACCGAAGTTTACGGCTATGCGCGTGCGCGGCGCGCGACCTGGGCCGGCTTCGGCGCGCTGGTGTTCGCGTCGTTGATGACGCAGGCGATCATCCACATGCCGGTGAGCCCGGCCGAACCTTTCGACGCGAAATTGCAACCTGCGCTCGAAATCGTGTTCGGCAGCACCTGGCGGATCGCGCTCGCCTCGCTGGTCGGTTTCTGGATCGGCGACTTCGCCAACGCTTTCGTGATGGCGAAGATGAAACTCTGGACGCGCGGACGCTGGCTGTGGACGCGCACCATCGGCTCGACCATCGTCGGCGAAGGCGTGGACAGCCTCACGTTCTACCCGATCGCCTTCATCGGCATCTGGGAAGGCCAGACGATCCTCAAAGTGATCGTGTTCAACTGGGTGATGAAGGTGTTGGTGGAAACGGTGGCGACGCCGCTGACCTACGCGGTGGTCGGTTTCCTCAAGCGGCGCGAAAACGCCGACACCTACGATCCGCACACCGACTTCAATCCGTTCACCCTGCGAGACGACGGCGAAGTGCGCGCGTTCGAGACGCGCTGATCAAAGCTCCATCAAGTCGCGCTCGATCACCAGCCGGCCCTTGAAGTGCGGCTTGACCGCGTCGTACCACACATGATCGGGAATGGGCGGTGTGCCGGGCACGAAGTGGTTCAGCACCAGCGTCTTGACGCCGGCCTCGGTCGCAATGCGACCCACCTCGGACATCGGCGTATGCGCGGCTTCGAGGTGCGCACGCAAGCGCGTGGCTTGTGATTCGTTTTTCACCACCGCGTCGATCGCCTGCAGGTCGATCACCTCGTGCACTAGGACGTCGGCGCCGCGCGCGAGTTCGACCAGGTTTTCCGAAGGCCGCGTGTCGCCGGAAAACACGATCGAGCGATCGGGACAATCGAAGCGGTAGGCGAACGCGGGTTCGACCGGCGGATGCTGCACCAATGCGGCGGTGACTCTCACGTTCGAATCCCGCATCACCGGACCGCCGCGCGTGATTTCGTGCGGCACGATCAATGGCGCGAATGGCGGCCGGCCTTCGTCGCGTTCGCGGATGCCGATGTCGTAGGCATCCATCTGCAGGAACAGTTCAGTCATCCGCTGCAGTGGTGGCGGACCGTACGTGTTCACGGGCGTGTGCAGGTCGGTTTCCCACGCCAGCAACAGCAGGTTGCCGTAGTCAGCGTCGTGGTCGGAATGCTGGTGGGTGATGAACACGTCGCGGATGCGGCCGAGATCCAGTCCGGCCTTCGTCATCTGCCGCGCCACGCCGTTGCCGCAGTCGATCACATAGATGTCGTCGCCGACCACGATCGCGTTGGCCGGCGCGGAACGATCGATCTTGGGCGTCGGGCCGCCGGCGGTGCCGAGCAGGATCAGCTTCGAACGTTTCCTCGGCTCCGCTGCGCGCGCGCCGCTTGCCAGCGCGGCGACGGAAAAACCCACGCCTTTCAGAAGTCGACGGCGCCCATAGTTCAATTCGGCGGACGAATCGCGATCCATTCGCTCATTCAAGCCAGCTTCTTGTACCGCAGCCGGTGCGGCCCGGCCGCCTCGTCTCCCAGCCGCCGCTTCTTGTCTTCCTCGTATTCCTTGTAGTTGCCTGGGAAGAACTCCACGTGCGAGTCGCCTTCGAAAGCGAGGATGTGCGTGGCGATGCGGTCGAGGAACCAGCGGTCGTGCGAGATCACGAAGGCGTTGCCTGGGAATTCCAGCAGCGCGTCTTCCAGTGCGCGCAGCGTCTCGATGTCGAGGTCGTTGGAGGGTTCGTCGAGCAACAAGACGTTGCCGCCCTGCAGCAGTGTCTTGGCCAGGTGCAGGCGTCCACGCTCGCCGCCGGACAGGCTGCCGACCATTTTCTGCTGGTCCTGGCCCTTGAAGTTGAAGCGGCCGATGTAGGCGCGCGACTGGATCTCGATGCCGTTGATGTTGAGGATATCCGAGCCGCCGGAGACTTCCTGGAAGACGTTGTGCTTGCCTTCCAGTTTTTCGCGGCTCTGGTCGACGTACGCGACCTTCACCGTCTGGCCCGTCGTGATCTCGCCCTGATCCGGCTTTTCCTGGCCGGTGATCATCTTGAACAATGTCGATTTGCCCGCGCCGTTGGGGCCGATGATGCCGACGATCGCGCCCGGCGGCACCGAGAAACTGAGGTCGTCGATCAGCAGGCGGTCGCCGAAGGATTTGCTGACGCCCTTGAACTCGAGCACGGTGTTGCCGAGCCGCTCGCCCGGCGGAATGAAGATCTCGTTGGTCTCGTTGCGCTTCTGGTAGTCGATGGATTGCAATTCCTCGATGCGTGCGAGGCGCGCCTTGCCCTTGCTGCGGCCGCCCTTGGCGTTCTGGCGTGCCCATTCCAGTTCGCGTGCGATCGCTTTCTGGCGCGCCTTTTCGGACGAGGCTTCCTGTTTCAGGCGTTCGTCCTTCTGCTCCAGCCACGAGGAATAGTTGCCTTTCCACGGAATGCCGCGGCCACGGTCCAGTTCCAGGATCCATTCCGCGGCGTTGTCGAGGAAGTAGCGATCGTGCGTCACCGCGACCACGGTGCCCGGGAATTCGGCGAGGAAATGTTCCAGCCATTCCACCGATTCGGCGTCGAGGTGGTTGGTCGGTTCGTCCAGCAGCAGCATGTCGGGCTTGGACAACAGCAGGCGGCACAGCGCGACACGGCGCTTCTCGCCTCCCGACAGCGTGCCGATCTTCGCGTCCCACGGCGGCAGCCGCAGCGCATCGGCCGCGACATCGAGCTGGCGTTCGACCGTGTGCGCGTCGCCCGCGGCGAGGATGTTTTCCAGCCGCTGTTGTTCCGCGGCGAGCGCGTCGAAGTCTGCACCTTCTTCGGCGTAGGCCGCATACACCTCGTCGAGACGCTTCTGCGCATCGAGGATTTCGGAAAGGCCTTCCTCCACCGATTCGCGCACGGTCTTGCCCGGATCGAGCTGCGGTTCCTGCGCCAGATAGCCGATCTGGATGCCCGGTTGCGGGCGTGCCTCGCCGTTGAACTCGCTGTCCACGCCGGCCATGATCCGCAGCACGGTGGATTTGCCGGCGCCGTTGAGGCCCAGCAGGCCGATCTTGGCGCCGGGGAAGAACGACAGCGAAATGTCCTTGATGATCTCGCGCTTGGGCGGGACGATCTTGGACACGCCGATCATGGTGTAGATGTATTGCATCGTGGTTCCTGCGCGCCGAAAGGCCCCATCGCGATCGGGGAACCCGGCATTATCGCGGCCCTGCGCCCGCGGCGCCAGCGCATTGCCTTGTCGCGGGCCCCGGATCGCCATCGCCGCACGCGATCGTTGCCCCGCATTGCCGCCGGATGTGCGACGGGTGAGGGGAATGCCGGAGATGAACACGCCAGCGGCGCAGGCCCGGACCGCGAGGTGCCCGCGTTGCGCGTGGCGGCGCCAGGATCGCCGACTCGGCCAATGGGCCGCGCGCCACGGCCGGCTTGCCGTATTCGCACACGAACTGCTGTGGTTCGGCGTCAAGCAAGCCTGGGCCTGCCTGTTCGGCGCGCTGATGCTGGCGCTGCTGGTCGCGACCTGGCTGTTCTGGCCGGCGCATGCGCCGCTGGCGCGCTACGACTTCGTCACCCTCGGCGCGGTCGGCATCCAGATCGGGCTGCTCGCGTTGCGGCTGGAAACGCGCCGCGAAGCCGCGGTGATCGTGCTGTTCCATGTCACCGGCACAATGATGGAACTCTTCAAGACCGCCACCGGCTCGTGGGTCTATCCCGGCCCTTCGTTGCTGCACATCGGTGGCGTACCGCTGTTCACCGGTTTCATGTACGCCTCGGTCGGCAGTTACATCGCGCGGGCGTGGAGGCTGTTCGAATTCCGTTTCACGCGGCATCCGCCCTGGTGGCTGACCGCGGTGCTGGCAGCAGGTATTTATCTCAATTTCTTCAGCGACCATTGGGGCCACGATTTCCGTTGGCCGCTTTTTCTTGCGGTGCTGCTGGTGTTCGGGCCGACCTGGGTGCACTACCGCGTGCGCTTCCGCTATCGGCGCATGCCGCTGCTGCTCGGTTTCGCGCTGGTCGCGACCTTCATCTGGTTCGCGGAAAACCTCGGTACCTTCACCAAGGCCTGGCATTACCCGTCGCAGCGCCACGCGTGGCACGCGGTGCCGCCGGGCAAGATCGGTTCCTGGCTGCTGCTGATGATCATCAGCTACGTGATGGTGTCCGCGTTGTATCACCGCAAGTTGCGCAAGCTGCAGCCCCCTTGAGTCAAGGAGGCGATCAAACCCCGCAGGGGTTTGATGGGGTTCTGGAAGGTGTGATGTGAGTGGGGTGGGAGGAATCGGGTTTCCTCAAGGTTTCTTGGGTTGACACCGCCGCTCCGCTAACATTCCGCCTTGTCCTTTCCGCCGAGACACGAGCGATGTATTCCCATCAAATGCGCATTGCCGGCTACGACGACGCACTGGCCACGGCGATCATGGAGGAGAAGCAGCGCCAGGAAGACCACGTCGAACTGATCGCGTCGGAGAACTACGCCAGTCCGCGCGTGCTGGAAGCACAGGGTTCGGTGCTGACCAACAAGTACGCGGAAGGCTATCCCGGCAAGCGTTACTACGGCGGCTGCGAATACGTGGATGTCGCCGAGAAGCTCGCGATCGAGCGCCTGAAGCAACTGTTCGACTGCGACTACGCCAACGTGCAGCCGCACTCCGGATCGCAGGCCAATCAGGCCGTGTACTTCGCCTTGCTCAATCCGGGCGACACCATCCTCGGCATGTCGTTGGCGCACGGCGGTCACCTCACGCACGGTGCGAAGGTGAATCTATCCGGCAAGATCCTGAACGCCGTGCAGTACGGCGTGAACGAGCACGGCCTGGTCGATTACGACGCGATCGAGAAACTCGCCGTCGAACACAAACCCAAGATGGTCGTTGCCGGTTTCAGCGCCTATTCGCAAGTGATGGACTGGGCGCGCTTCCGCGCGATCGCCGACAAGGTCGGCGCGTACCTGTTCGTGGACATGGCGCACGTCGCCGGACTGATCGCCGCGGGCGTGTATCCCTCGCCGCTGCCGCACGCGCACGTGGTCACGTCCACCACGCACAAGACCCTGCGCGGCCCGCGCGGTGGTCTGATCGTCGCCAAGCATTCGGCGATGGGCGGGCAGGCCGAGGAGATCGAGAAGAAACTGCAGTCGATCGTGTTCCCCGGCATCCAGGGCGGCCCGCTGATGCACGTGATCGCCGCGAAAGCCGTCGCGTTCAAGGAAGCGCTGGAACCGGAGTTCAAGGCCTACCAGCAGCAAGTGGTGAAGAACGCCAAGGCGATGGCGAAGACGCTGATGCAGCGCGGCTACAAGATCGTCTCCGGCGGCACCGAGAACCATTTGTTTCTCGTCGACCTGATCGGAAAGGCGATCACCGGCAAGGATGCGGAAGCCGCGCTGGGCAAGGCCCACATCACGGTCAACAAGAACGCGGTGCCGAACGATCCGCAGAAACCCTTCGTCACCTCCGGACTGCGCCTCGGCACGCCCGCCGTCACCACCCGTGGCTACAAGGAAACGGATTGCATCGAACTCGCCGGCTGGATTGCCGACGTGCTGGATGCGCCGAACGACGACAAGCTGATCGACAACGTGCGAGCGCTGGTCAACGCGCAATGCGCGAAGTTTCCGGTTTACGGGTGAAGTAGCATTGCGAATCGGTTTGAGCGTCGAATGAAAAATGAAATACAAAGATCGAGATCACCTAATGAGCATCACACGGATGAGAAATTGAAATGACGCCGGTGGTACGTCGAGCATGGATTATGGGCGTGCTTGTCCTTGCATGTATTAGTGCTTATTTTCTTGAGCATCGCTACGTAATCGACAAGCGTGAAAGAACCCGCATTTCTACCGCCTTGAATGATGCCAAGGATACGCAGCGTGCTATCGATGCTTACTATCAGCGAAGTGGCACTTGGCCCACCGATAATGCGACACTCAATCTTGCCATTCGGCACATTGAAGTTTCCACAATTACGGATTCAGAGATGCCGAAGACGATCGAGTATGATCTCGTTCTGTCGGGGAATCGTTTGATTCTGCAGTTTGCTGCGAATCAGGGTGAAGTCGCTGGCCAGACGATCATTTTCCAACGCCAGACCAGTGAAGTTCCCGCGCGCTGGTTATGTAAAGGCGGAACAGTCTCGTTTAAATACCGTCCTGCGATGTGCCGATAGAGCACCTAAAAAGATGCACTGCCCCTTCTGCCAGCATGACGACACCCGCGTGATCGACTCGCGCGTGTCCGACGACGGCGCGACGATCCGTCGGCGGCGCGAGTGTTCGGCGTGCGGCGAGCGGTTCTCCACGCAGGAAACGGTGGAGCTGAAGCTGCCGGCGATCATCAAGGACGACGGCCGTCGTGAGGCCTTCGACGCGCGCAAGCTGCGTACCGGTTTCGACCGCGCGCTGCACAAGCGGCCGGTGTCGGAAGAAGACATCGAAGCGGCGGTGCGCGCGGTGGTGCACCAGCTGCGCATGACCACCGAACGCGAATTGCCTTCGCGCCGCATCGGCGAATTCGTGATGGTCGAATTGCGCAAGCTCGACCACGTCGGTTACGTGCGTTACGCCTCGGTGTACCGCTCGTTCGAGGACGTCGCCGATTTCCGCGAGGAACTGGATCGACTCGAGCGCGATCTGCCCGGCGAAGGCCAGTTGCCGTTGCTCGGCGGCGCCGAGATCGTCAGCTTCGACAAGCACGCCGACAAGAAAAAGCGGTAATGCCAGAATTTTCCGCGACCGATCACGCGATGATGGCGCGCGCGCTGCGCCTCGCCGCGCGCGGCATGACCACCACGCAACCGAATCCGCGCGTCGGCTGCGTGATCGCGCACGGCGATGAAATCGTCGGCGAAGGCTGGCATCGCCGTGCCGGCGAACCGCACGCGGAACCGCTGGCGCTGCACATGGCCGGCGCGCGCGCTCGTGGCGCGACCGCTTACGTCACGTTGGAACCCTGCGCGCACCACGGGCGCACGCCGCCGTGCGCGGATGCGCTGATCGAAGCCGGCATCGCGCGCGTGGTCGCGGCCTGCGAGGACCCGAACCCGAAAGTCGCCGGCGGCGGCCTGCAGCGCCTGCGCGACGCCGGCATCGAAGTCGAAACCGGACTGATGCGCGAAGCCGCGCGCGAACTCAATCGTGGTTTCTTCTCGCGCATGGAACGTGGTCGGCCGTGGGTGCGGGTGAAGCTGGCGATGAGCCTGGACGGCCGCACCGCGCTGGCAAACGGCGAATCGCAATGGATCAGCGGCGAAGCCGCGCGCGCCGACGTGCAGCGCTTGCGCGCGCGCAGCAGCGCGATCCTGACCGCGGCCGGCACCGCGCGTGCGGACAATCCGCGCTTGACGGTGCGCTTGCCCGCGGGCGAAGTTTTCGTGCCGGCGCTGCGCGTGGCGCTCGATCCGCGCCTCGACGCATTGCAGGCCGGCGCGCACTTGCTCGACGGCTCCGCGCCAACGCTCATCTTGCATGCGCCCGACGCAAAACCGTCGGACGATCGCTACTCGCGCGTCGAACTCGCGGCCGTCGAACGCGACGCGAACGGCAGGCTCGACCTGCATGTCGCGATGCGCCTGCTGGCCGCGCGCGGCGTCAACGAATTGCAGGTGGAGGCCGGCCCGCGCCTGTGCGGCGCATTGTTCGAAACTGGACTGGTGGACGAACTGCTGCTCTACGTCGCACCGGTGTTGCTGGGCGACGCTGCGCGTCCGCTGCTGGCGCTGCCGCCGATCGTCGACATGGCCGCACGGAAAACCCTGCGCGTGATCGAGCGGCGCCAGATCGGCGATGATATGCGGCTGTTGTTGCGATCGTAGGCTCCGCGATCCTGCGTAATCGCGCAGGACAAAAAGGCGGCATCGAAGGCTGCACTTTCCGGGGAAACATTCGGGAAACCATGTTCACAGGCATCGTCCAATGCACCGGCACCCTCGCGCGCAGCGAACCGCGCGGAGGCGACCTTCGGCTGTTTTTCGTTGCGCCGAAGCTCGATCTATCCGATGTCGCGTCGGGCGACAGCATCGCCGTGTCCGGCTGTTGCCTCACCGTGGTTGCGGTCGACGGCAGCGAACTGGCGTTCGACGTGTCGAACGAGACTTTGTCGATGACCACGCTGGGCGCGTTGAAAACCGGCGAGGCGGTGAACCTGGAAAAAGCATTGCGGCTGTCGGACCGGCTGGGCGGGCATCTCGTATCCGGACATGTGGACGGACTTGCGCGACTGGTTTCGATCGAACCCGACGCGCGATCGCTGCGCTGGCAACTCGAGGCACCGCCGGCGCTGGCGCGCTACCTCGCGGCCAAGGGCTCCGTCTGCCTCGACGGCGTCAGCCTCACCGTCAATGCCGTCGAAGGCGCGCGCTTCTCCGTCAACCTGATCCCGCACACGGTGCAGGCCACCACGTTCAACGACCGCAGGCCCGGCGACGCGCTGAACCTGGAAGTCGATATGATGGCGCGTTACATCGAAAGCCTGTGCGCTCGTCCCTGAGCGCGGGGTCGAAAAGCGGACTTCCGTGTCCGCACTTCTCGAATGAAGCACGCCCGGATGCCTTTTTCCGCCATTCCAGAACTCCTCGACGAGCTGCGCGCCGGGCGCATGGTGGTCGTGCTCGACGACGAGGATCGCGAGAACGAGGGCGACCTGATCATGGCCGCGCAGCGCGTGCGGGCGGAAGACATCAACTTCATGGCGCGCGAAGCGCGCGGGCTGATCTGCCTCGCGCTGGACGAACGACGTTGCCGGCAACTCGGCTTGCGGCCGATGGTGCGCGACAACGGTTCCGCGCACCACACCAACTTCACCGTGTCGATCGAGGCGGCGAGCGGCGTCACCACCGGCATCTCCGCGCACGATCGCGCGCGCACCATCCAGGTCGCGGTCGCCGCGGATGCGGAGCCCCGCGACCTCGTGCAGCCCGGCCACGTCTTCCCGCTGGCGGCGCAGGCAGGTGGCGTGCTGACGCGCGCCGGCCATACCGAAGCCGCGTGCGATCTTGCGGCGATGGCCGGATTCGAACCCGCCGGCGTGCTGGTGGAAATCCTGCACGAGGACGGCTCGATGGCGCGTCGTCCGGAGCTGGAGGCCTTCGCGCAAAAACACGATTTGAAGATCGGCAGCATCGCCGACCTGATCCGCCACCGACTGCGCACCGAAAAGACCATCGTGCGCGTGCACGAATCGGAAGCGCAAACCGGATTCGGCGCGTTCCGGTTGCTCGCGTGGCGCGCCGCGCTGCATGGCGGCTTGCACTTCGCGCTGGTGCGCGGAAGCGTCGACGACGGCGCGCCGGTGCTGACGCGCGTGCATGTGCGCGACGCGCTGTCCGACGTGTTGCACCTGCAACGCGAAGATGTCGGGCTGGGCATCGCCGCGGCGTTGCGTCGCATCGCCGCCGAAGGCCGCGGCGTGGTGGTCGTGCTGGATGCGGACGAAAAATCGGCGGACCTGCTGGCGCGATTGGCGCGCGATCCCGCGCAGGCGGAAACCCCGCGCGGCGGCGAACGCGAACATGCGCAGCGCGAGTGGCGGCAGCTCGGCCTGGGCGCGCAGATCCTCGCCGATCTCGGCGCGCGTCGCTTGCGCGTGCTCGGCACACCGCGCAAGCTGGTCGGGTTGTCGGGGTTCGGGTTGGAAGTGGTGGAATACGTCGATGATGCGGGAGACGGGAAACGGGAGACGGGAGACGAAAGCCATGTCGCGCCATGACCCCCCTGTCGCCGATCTGCATTCGCCGCCCGGCGTGCGCTATGCCATCGTTGCGAGCCGCTGGAATGCGCGGGTGGTCGATGCGCTGGTCGAAGGCGCGCGGCGCGCGTTCGCCGCGCACGGCGTGCCTGGCGAAAACCTCGACGTGCTGCGCACGCCAGGCGCATGGGAATTGCCGATGCTGGCGGACGCGCTGGCGCGCACGGGACACTACGCGGCGATCGTCGCGCTGGGTTGCGTGGTGCGCGGCGAGACGCGGCACTACGAGCAGATCGCCGACAATTGCGCGCGGGCGTTGATGCGCGTGGCGTTGGACCACGGCGTGCCGGTATCGAACGGCGTGCTGGCGGTGGAACGCGAAGCCGACGCGCTGGCGCGCGCCGGCGGCGCAAACGGCAACAAGGGCGAGGAAGCCGCGCTGGCGGCGATCGAGATGGTGGCGACGACGAAGGAAATTTCCGCATGACGCAGGCGCGCAACGACGGCATCGATCCTGCGGCGCGTTCGCGTGCGCGCCGGCGCGCGTTGCAGGCAATCTACGCCTGGCAGCTCAGCGGCAGCGAGGTGCGCGCGATCATCGAGCAATTCCGGCACGAGCAGGACATGCAGGTCGCCGACCTCGAATACTTCGAGGACCTGGTGCGCGGCGTGGTCTCGCAGTGTGCCGCACTCGACGCCGGACTGGCGCCGTTCCTCGACCGCGGCATCGAGCAGGTCGATCCGATCGAACGCGCCACGCTGCGGCTGGCTGCCTACGAGCTCAAGCACCGCCTCGATGTGCCGTACCGCGTGGTGCTCAACGAGGCGATCGAGCTTTCCAAGCGTTTCGGCGCCGACCACGGCCACACCTACGTCAACGGCGTGCTGGACAAGCTGGCGCACGAGTGGCGGAACGCCGAGTACGAAACGGCGCGCTGACGTGCGCGAATTCGACCTGATCGATCTGATCCATCGCCGCACCGCGCTGGCGCGCGACGACGTGCGCCTCGGCATCGGCGACGATGCCGCGCTGCTCGACGTGCCGGCGGGGCAACGGCTGGTCGCATGCACCGACACGCTGGTTGCGGGCGTACACTTTCCGGCAGCGACCGCGCCGCGCGACATCGGCTGGAAATCGCTCGCCGTGAACTTGTCGGACCTCGCCGCGATGGGTGCGCAACCGGCGTGGGCGATGCTTGCACTGACCTTGCCGCAGGCCGATGCGCGTTTCGTCGAACATTTCTTGGACGGCTTCGCGGAACTGGCGCGGCAATTCCAGGTCGCCCTGGTCGGCGGCGACACCACCCGCGGGTCTTTGAGCATCACGGTGAGCGCGTTGGGTCTCGTGCCGGAAAACCTGGCGATCACGCGCGCCGGTGCACGGGCGGGCGATGCGGTATTCGTCACGGGAACGCTGGGCGACGCCGCGGCGGCGCTGCACGCGTTGCGTGAACCGCAAGCGCATGCTCCTTCGTGGCTCACGGCATTGCGCGAACGACTCGATCGTCCGCAACCACGCATCGCGGCCGGGCTGGCCCTGCGCGGCATCGCGACCGCGTGCATCGACCTGTCCGACGGCTTGCTGGCCGACCTCGGCCATGTCTGCGCGCGCAGCGGCGTCGGCGCGGAAATCGACGCGGACGCGTTGCCGGTTTCGCTTGTGTTGCGCGAAGCTTTTCCCGCCGATCGACGACGCGACTTCGCCTCGGCCGGAGGCGACGATTACGAGCTTTGCTTTACTGCGCGCGAAACGGAAACCACGCGCGTCGCGGAGGTTTTCTCCACGCTCGGTTGCGCCGCGACGCGCATCGGCCGCATCGTGCCAGGGTCCGGCGTGCGTGTGCACGACGCGGATGGCCGCCCGCTGGATTTGCCGCGCCACGGATGGCAGCATTTCCCGTGATGGGCGAGGGCGAGGCCCGCACGAAAAAAATCCTGACGGCCACGCAATGGCGTGCGCTGCTGACGCACGTCGACGGCTGGATCGCCACCGGTTTCGGATCGGGCTTCGTCCCACGCGCGCCCGGGACGCTCGGTTCGGCGGTCGCGCTGATTCCATGGTGGTTCCTGCTGCGGCAATTGTCGATGACCGGCTATCTCATCGTCCTGGTGGTCGCGTTCGCGATCGGCGTGTGGGCATGCGGCATGGCGGGCAGGCGTATCGGTGTCGACGATCATCGCGCGCTGGTATGGGACGAATTCGTCGGCCAGTGGATCGCACTGTTCCTGGCGCCCGCGGGCTGGGCATGGATGCTCGCCGGCTTCGCATTGTTCCGCCTGTTCGACGTATGGAAGCCATGGCCGGTGCGCGTGGCCGACCGGACGGTGCACGGTGGGATGGGCGTGATGCTGGACGACGTGCTGGCCGGCCTGTATGCGTTGCTCGTGCTGCAGGCCGCGGCACTGCTGCTCGGCGTCGCGGTGTGGCGATAGTCGTTCGTGTTGCGGACGTGGCACGAAGCGGCGTCAGGGTCTCGAAGAACGTTTCCGCTCGTTTTCCCCCTCGGGACGCAATGCCTGGCGCACGTGCTTCCGCAAAGCCGGCAACACGTCGTCCTCGAACCACGGATTGGCCTTGAACCAGGCGATGTTGCGCGGGCTCGGATGCGGCAATGGCAGGAGGCCCGCATCGAGTCGCTTTCGCCAATCGCACACCGCTTCGGTGAGCGAGATGCCGCGCACGTGCATGAGGACGCGAATGGCGTAGCTGCCGATCGCCAGCGTCAGGCGCGCGTTGCGCAATCGCGGCAGCAATTGCGGATGCCACAGCGGCGCGCATTCGGGCCGCGGTGGCAGATCGCCGGACGCGCCCTTGCCGGGATAGCAGAATCCCACCGGCACAATCGCGACGCGATGCGCGTCGTAGAAGGCGTCGCGATCGATGCCGAGCCAGTCGCGCAATCGTTCGCCGCTCCTGTCGTCGAAGGGAATGCCGGTGGCGTGCACGCGCCGGCCAGGCGCCTGGCTGACGATCAGCAAACGCGCGTCGGGATGAGCCTGCAGCACGGGCCGTGGCCCGAGCGGAAGCTGTGCGGCACAAACGCGGCAGGCACGGATTCGCGCGAGCAGATCGTCGAACGTTTCGTTCATTGCGACGAGGCAGCGCGCGCGTCCAGTTCCGACAACGGCAGTCCGCGCAACTTGGGCGATTGCAGCGTGGCACCTGCTTTCGGCTGCAGGTCGTCGTCGTATTCGTTCCACTGGTCGTCGACCACGAACCAGAACCGGTCGTCAGTGAGTGTTCCGAGACCGGGTTCCTCGCCCGGCATTTCGCGCCAGCGCTTCACTCGCGCGATCGAATCTTCCCGTCCGAGTGTGATCGCCAGGATGCGCGGCGTGCGCGTGCCGCGCAGTTCGCTTCCGGGCGGTGCTTTCATTTGCATCGCTTCGCCGTTCGCGAGCGAGACGCGCCACATCCCGGTCGGATAATCCGCGAGATAGATCGTTCCTGGCAGGCGGCCCGGCGCCAGGCCCTGAGGCGAGCGGAATTTTCCGGCGGCGATGACTTTCGCGTATTCGTGCGTGCGCATGTCGAAGCGCCAGATCGCGCCGGTGCCGCTGTCGCTGGCGACGAGCGTGTGCGCATCCACGATCAGGAGATCGCCGAGGTTCACGCGCGGATCGCGATCGGGCAACGGCCAATTGCCGAGGGAACGGCCGTCGCGCAACGACCAGGCCGCGACGCCGCTCGCGGGGTTGTGATCGAAGCCATGGCCGAAGCGGGTCCACGTCGCCCACAGCGTGCCGGTGGCGGCGTCGACATGCAGGCCGAGCACGCTGCCCGGCGCGTCGGCGAACTTGCGTGCGCGTCCGTTCGAGGGATCGACCGAAGCGATCCGATGTTCGCGCACGCTGCTCAGCAGGAAGCGCGAATGCGAGGCGTCCCACGCCACGCCTTCGGCTAGAAAATCTTTCGGAAGGTCGGCAACGATTTCCGATGGCGCCGGGGTGGCCTGGAGTGCGAGTGCGAGAAGCAGGGCGACCATGCGGTGATCTCCGTCGACGTTCCCAGACTTCCGCAATCCGGTTCAGCCTGCATCGGCCGGAAGTAATTTCCCGGGATTGAGGATGCCCTCCGGATCGAACGCGCGCTTGATCTCGCGCATCGTCGCCAGCGCACCCACCTCCACCGCCTGTGCCATGAAGTCGCGCTTGGCGGTGCCGATCCCGTGTTCGCCCGAAAGCGTGCCGTCGAGTTGGATGACCGCCGTGAATACTTCGCGCAGGCAATCGTGCGCGCGCGCGCGTTCCGCTGCGTCGCGCGGCAGCAGGTTGACGTGCAGGTTGCCGTTGCCGGCGTGGCCGAAGCTGACGATCGGCAGGTCGAACCGGCGTGCCAGTTCGCGCAGGCGCGCGATCAGTTCCGGCACGCGCGATACGGGGACGACGACGTCCTCGTTGATCTTGTCCGGCGAGATCGTGCGCAACGCCGGCGACAGCGCCTTGCGCGCGGCCCACAGCGCGGCGGTTTCCGCGGCGTCGCGTGCGGCACGCCATTCGACCAGGCCGTCGACGCGAGCGGCGCCTTCGATCGCGGCCGCGGCGGCGTCCAATGCGTCTTCCGCGCCGTCCACCTCGATCAGCAGCAGCGCGCCGGCCTCGGCGGGCGCATCGCCGCCGTGTGCGCGGGCGAGCCGCAGCGCGGCGTCGTCCATGAATTCCAACGCGCAGGGTGTCACCGGTTGCGCCATGATCCGCGCAACCGCATTCGCCGCGCTTTCGACATCGCGGTAGCCCGCGCGCAGCGTGCGCACCGCGGCGGGTTTCGGCGTGAGCTTGAGCGTGGCCTCGGTGACGAGCGCCAGCGTGCCTTCCGAGCCGACGAGGAAGCGGGTCAGGTCATAGCCTACCGAACCTTTCGTGGTACGCGTGCCGCAACGGAAGTCGCGGCCGTTGCCCGCGACCACGCGCATGCCGAGCACGTTGTCGCGAGTCGCCCCGTACTTCACCGCGCGCGGCCCCCCGGCGTTGCAAGCGAGGTTGCCGCCGATCGTGCAATACGGCGCGGAGGTCGGATCCGGCGGCCAGAACAGGCCGTGTTCCTTCAATGCGCGCTGCAGGTCGGCGTTCAACACGCCCGGCTCGACGATCGCGATGCGATTGCCGGGTTCGATCGCGAGGATGCGGTTCATGCGCTCGAAGCTGGCGACCACGCCACCGGCATCCGGCACGGTGGCGCCGGTGGTGTTGGTGCCGCGGCCGCGCGCGACCAGCGGGACGCGATGTTCGCGGCAGGCCGCGACCAGCGCGACCACCTGTTCGTGCGAAGTCGGGAACACCACCGCGTCGGGCAGCGCGCAGCGGCGCGAGTTGTCGTAGGCATACGCCGCACGCGTGGCATCGTCCCATGCGCATGCTTCGGCGCCGAAGATCGCGTGCAGCGCGTCGGCGAGGGACGGGGGGAGCGGCATCGGGAAAGCTTACGCTCTTTCCGCTCACCGCTCACCGCTCACCGCTCACCGCTCACCGCTCACCGCTCACCGCTCACCGCTCACCGCTCACCGCTCACCGCTCACCGCTCACCGCTCACCGCATCA